>Ga0123340_1000404_pt1 | contig 27580 bp, 19 predicted proteins | sample SirMexnodulemix_FD_89961 | JGI IMG/M metagenome (GOLD analysis project Ga0123340, IMG submission 89961) | Root nodule microbial communities of legume samples collected from Mexico - Siratro Mexico nodule mix | ecosystem: Host-associated > Plants > Roots > Nodule | place: Mexico: Nepantla...
ATATATATATATATAAATAAATCATATATTATTGTTTTACTTCTCCTCCTCATATATTATATAAAAGAATTGTTTGATAGACTTTTATAAAAATAAATAAAACATATTTTCAAATAAGTTCAATTCAACCCTTCTAAACTTAATCTTAACTACGTTGAATAAGACCTTGATGAAAATAAAACAAAGTCCGTAAATATATTAAAATAATAACATTTTTCTGCCAGGATGTTGTTTTACATATAATTACAATATCATTTGTCTTAATAAGATATATTATAAAACATGAATATAAATAACAAAGTTACAGAGAGATGTATATATAATAACTTCTAAGTATAAAACCGTTTAAATGAAATAATTTAAGTTTATGGTACTATATTGAAGAACTTTGCATTATATTAATTGAATTTTATTATATACAGTCAAACAAGAGTTTTCAACAGTTTCAATAAAAAACTAGCATAACTTCTCATCTTGTTTATTTTTTTTATTATATAAATTTTAATAATAAGTGAGTAATTTTATAATCACTATAAACCTATAAAATAATTCGTTGAAGTTAAACATAAATATTATTATAGATATTTTTCAATAATAGTAATAATGCAAAATATAAAAGTATTTGCATCTAATATTAAAATTAATTATATTGATTGTATTAATAAGAGTAAACTCGGTAACAACAGTTAAAAGAACAACATTATTAATTGTTATTGACTATATTAATACAAAATCAAATTGCAACTGATGAAAAATTATAATAAATTATAAAAATATTGAAAGTAAGACATTGTTAGATATAAAAATATTCGTATTTAAAAAATAATAACTTTTTTAACAAGATCACTGTTTTTTAAATAAGAAAAATCAGTCATAACTAACAATTTAACTTAAAAACAATAAATTATTAATTAGTTTTTAAAATATTTTATACATTATTTTGTAATAAAATACTTATTTTGTAATAATCATCCAAATTTAAATTTATTATATATACAAATTATTTAGAAAAAAAAAACATTCTAATTGTAAAAAAGTGGAGAAACAAAACAAATAAGAGTTTGACGTAAAATGGTTGTAATTTGGGAATGTAACAGGAGATGACGATAATGTCAATCAAAACGCTGACGTAATTTTGTGCTTCAATTGTACTTGAACAGTCACTGTCTTGGTAACTCAAAAGCTTGTTCATTTCTTGCGTTTTCTCTTTCTGAATTGTTGCGAACGAAACCCGTTTTGAACTTTTGATAGGTATTGTGGGAAATGGGTAAATGGGACAACCGTCAGCGAAGGTTCTTCCGCCGCCGAAGATCTCCGGTGCCTCCTTCTAGATTCTACGACATCCATGCTTCTCTTCCTGGTATTTTCCAAATTCTTGCTTTACCGTTCAATTGCTTATCTATTTTGTTTTTCCTTTTCGAGTAAAGAGAATTGGATTTTGGCATTGCTCTGTTTGTGTAGGGGAGAATCCCTATATTGTCATGCGCTTGAGATATTGTGATTGAACACTTGAGTTAGTGGTAAATCTTTGGAATGGAGATATTTCGTACAATGATTGATTGAGATGAGTGCTAACTGAGGATATTTCGTACACTCTTTTCCATTCTAAAGCTTTGTTAAAATCTACAAATTTGTGAATCAGATGTTCTGTCTGTTATTGATTGTTACATGTAATTGAAAATGTTTAAATAAAGAGTGATGTTCGTTGTACAAGAACTGAGATTCCTTAAGTAGTAAAATTTCACAAAGTATGATTTTTGATTAATGTCCGACAAATAGTCTATTTAAAATATTGTGTTGTTAGCATTTCTGGTTCTACCTAGTATTGTTATCCATAAAATTATCCTATTTGTGTATGCAATTTCTTGAGTCTAACAAAGCGTGTGGCGGAGATGAATTATGAGATGTAGAGATCCAATTCTCAAAAATGGGGAATGCTACACAAGACAGTAACAAAGATTTTAAGAAATAAGAGAAAAACTTGATCGGTTGGATACCATTCTACCATTGTTGAATATTTGGTTAAGCAAAAGGAGGTCGACAATGGAGGAGGATACTTTCTAGGAAGTTTTGCCCATGTTAGAAATACTCATCAAAATAAACCATGGAACATTTTGATGTTCATTCCAAACTTTGAAGATGAGGTGTCGATGGAGTTTTAGAAGGCTCTTTGGAATGTCGAACTTATGGAAGTGACCCAATCGGGTGGATTGCTAAGCTAAGAAGGTTTTTGAGATTCAGAGAAGCCTTCATCCTTTTGGAAGTGATTGTTGTTCATCAGTGTTGAGACGTATAGTGACAAAAAAGGTCGTACGGGATAGTACTACTCTGTTACCACGTTGAGAAGAGAGAAACGGAGAAGGAATATAATGAATTTCATGTGTTGGGGGTGAACATAACATAAGTATTCTTATTTATAACGAAGAAGATAGACAATAATAAGGAACAAAGTCAATATCTAATATTGAGAAATATTTGTTAAGATATTCCCTTTCAAATCATATCTCCATATTTAATGTAATCAACTCATATCTCTAATAATCTTCCTCAAGTTGGACCATATGTATCATGAGAAAAACTTGTTACAAATGTCATCAACACAACACCCATAAAGAGACTTATGTAAGCCTGTTGGTTATCGGAGATGACAAAGTGAATAATGAGAAAGCTAGTATATATTTCCCAACTATGACTTTCTCTTTGTCAAAACAATAATCAATTTCGATATGCTTCTTCCTTTCAAGTCATATCTTTAACACTATCCCTCAAGTTGTACATAGGTATCATATGAGTCAAGCTTCTTAAAACTGGTTAGATTGTATGATGTCTGTTGTAGAGCAAAAATAGGTACTTGACACGACAGTTGTCGAAAAGTGAAAAATGCTCACAGAATGCAACGATTGCTAGAAAGCAAAAATGATCAAAGGACACAAGAGCTATTGGAAAGAAAAATATGTTTAGAGGACATGACTGTCGAAACCGAAAAGCAAAAATGATAAGAGAACATGATGGTTGCTGAAAAACATAAACGCTCAAAGACAACAAAAGATGCTTCGAGAACACACTCACTACTGAGAAGCAAAAATGTTCAGAGGGCATGTTAACTGTTTGAGAGCAAGAATAATAATCGCATAACAAGGTGATGCCAATGTAGTCAAAATTTAGATTATAATTAGAATTATGAAGGACTAACAAGATCATAAATCGTGAGATCCTAGATTCTACTTCTACTAAATATGATATTTATACCCATACAAATAACATAAATATTTAAAAAAAAATCAATCTCATCTTTAAAAATACTTCGTCGAATTAAGTTCATAGTAAACCATAAGAAATAGCCGACAACATGCAAAGGCCCATGGAGTTGGATTTCCCACCTTTAATCGATAATATTACATAGATCATAACTAAAAATAGAATAATAATAATTTGAATTAGATTCTAAGTCAAATCCAAAGATGAAATTTCAATCTAGAGAGTAGTATTATTGTCACCATTAACTCTTTTTGCATCTTTTCTTTAGCCCTATCCATTTCCTCATAGATTGACCCATGGTCAGTTTCTCAATAGAATCCACTATTCTAAGTACTAGCATCATAAGAAATGAACCCTTCAAATATATTATGACAATACTATTCCAAAATTCATTATCCAAATCCACATCTTCAATTGAATTTTCCTCCCTTTTACTTGCAAAACGAATATTCTTCCATTCATCACTGGAAAACATTCTAATCAAAGAGCCCCTATGCTCCACAAATCAAAACAAATCTATCCCCTTTGTGAAGTAAAATGCAACAAAGAAATATTAGATATCCTAATATAAATATAAGTAGTAATTTTTCTACATATTGGAATTGTATCTTAAGGAACGTGTGTCTTTCAAAATCTTCTAGTATCAAATTAGTGCAATGTGTTGCACATAGGGTCTAACAAAGCCTCTTTATTTTCTTCTTTAACAACTCAACAACTGTTTTACAGTTGGTAGCACTGTATATTGCAATTTGGAGGACATCATTCTTCTTGCCAATCTCTTCAACACTGTCATCCAACCTTTTACAAATTTTATCTATTGTTTTTAAGATGAAAGGTGCACCAATAGATTTTAGAAAAATAGTTTCCGATGGATTGTTCACTTAAAAGTTCAATTAGTCTTTCTCCTCTTGTCGATCCACCCATGGTCATTATAGCGCATCTTGTTTTACTCCATCCAGTGCTATTAACTTTCAAAGCGTCTTTTGTTGCCTTGACTTCTTCTATCAAGCACTTTACTCTAATCTTATGGTATGAAGGTGGTTGAAATCCCAGGCCATAATTTGAAACTAAATCAGGCATTCTCCTAAATCCTTTGCTCCTTGACATATTGAATGGTATGAAATTTTCATTGAAAAACTTTGCAACTGTGAGCTTACTGATCCTTTCTGAATAATTGATTAATTTGCCTGTGAGCTTACTGCCTTAAAAAAGATTTCTACTACTGCTCACGTCCTCCTCTATATTCCATTTTCTTTTTTCAGTTTCCACATCATCTTCCTAATATCAAACATTATTGTTTTTCATGAATCTTTGCTGCACACCCACAACATCCTCAAACATTTCTCTTTTTACTTCTTCAGCCACACTTCTGCTAACAATTACATCCTTTTGAGTTCTTGCCAAGTGGTGCTTCAAGCAATAAACCCCTCCTTTTGAATTTTTCTTTAATCTCCATCAGTGCTTATTCCATGCTTCCAAGCATCGTCTGTTCCACTACCTAGAGCATTTTTTGCCATTGTTTTAGAATGCACACTTTCAGGGTGAGAGGAGGCATCATTGCCACCATTAGAGCCACCAGCAGAAGCTATTGGAGATGGGTTTGACGTCCTTGATTGTGAAACTGCAAATTAATTATAGAGAACATGAAAAAAAGAGAGCATCTTATCATGTCAAAAAAAATACAGAGAAAAAGAATAATGGTAAAAGAGATGAAAATCAGAGATCTTTATAGAAGTAGAGAAGAGAAGAATGTGAAAAAAATGAGATAAAAAACTGTTAATGTAGAATGAGAAGAAAAAACTGAGACAAATTAAAGGCAACAAAGAATTGGGAGTAGTGGAGGAGACAATTGAGACCAACATAGAGTTTTTCTAGAGTAGAAAAGAATATGAATACTAAGATAAAAAGAATGTAGACCTGTTGGAGAAAAAAAAAAAAAATACGTTGGAGTAGGAAGAGTGACGGACTAGTGGCAGAGAATGCACCAAGTCACGGTGGTGTAACGGTGGAACCAAGACCCCAAGTTGCGATAGCAAATTACACATGATTACATTTTGAAATGGAGAGTACGTGAGAAACTGTTTGTTTCTCTAAAACATAATATTTTTTCATTATTAACTGCGTTAATAATAGGCTGTTGTTTGGGGTTCAAAATTCCGAAGCAGAAAGAAAAAACGATTTTCGAGTAGTGGTGCAGGCAGACCAATTATGGGACATTACAAAGTTTGAATAATGGTGAATTTTGAAATACTGGTTGTTGCAGCTGAAATAATGGTTCTTCAAGGTGCTAGAGTGATGCATTTGGGAAGCTGAGATTTTGTCCTCAAATAAGTGTCATTATTTTGAGTTTTTTCTTTTTGATGTGACTCAATTCCTTCGAAGCTGTTGCCATTTCTTTTTCTACCAGAATTCTGTTAAGAACCTTGGAGCAGTGTTCGTATCGATTATTAAAATTTTGATTGAAGTGGAAGAACCCACAAAAAGGAAAATAAAAGAAACAAAAGTGAATTTATAGTTTGATGAGAACAAAAATTGATGTCTTTATTTACATTTGTTGTTACCCTCGTTTTACCTGTGGGCATGCATTGTGACCAGAAAATAAGAGGCTTTATGAATTACCAAACATAATTTTGTTGGCAGCTAAGGAGGCATTACGTGTGGATTAGCCTTGGTAGTACTAGTTCTTGAAAACACTACTTGCATTGATATTTTACATGTGTTGTGGGAAATATTCTACAGCTTCTAACCAGGCCAAAATTAGATATTCAGTGTAAAAGGGCTATAGACATTTGAATTGAGCTGGTTAGGGTTAATGTAGTATGCTTGTCTGTGTTTTTACCTTTGGCAATATTCTCTTCTTTATTGATACTCTTCAATAATTTATTATTTTAGAAAATTGCTTAACATTTAGAAATGATGTATTCAAACTTAAGATATATCAGTAAATGAACATTTAGTTAAACTTATCGTCCCCTAGCAAATTTCTTCATTGAATTGTAGTTTTATTCTTTTTCTCTTTATCCATCTTTATTTGGTATGGTTTCTCCAATCAAGAATACTTAATAGGAGAATGGGCCTAAAAACGAGGCCTTACGTACGGGTATACGAGAGGAGAAAGAAACTAATTATAAAAGAGAACGAAAGAGAAGAAGTGAGACAGGTGATGCCAGAAGTAGTGGAGGAAGAGAGAGAGGGGAAAATAACTGAATAGGCATGTAGGGAGGAAGGAGTCGAGAAGAGGGATGCAGGAATAAGGAGGAGGCAGCAGAGAGAAATTAGTAAATAGAAGCAGGAATAGAGGAAATGGGTTGTAGGGAATTTTGAGGGAATACTGTATGCTGGTAAGAAACTTCTTCCTCAGAGAGGGTCTATATGGGCTCATATATTTTATTTTCTGCAACCATCTTCCGTTTCCAGCATCTGTAAGGAATGTAGCTCCATTTCACTCTTATTTCATATTCTGTCTCTGTTGTCGTCGAATATATAGATGTAGGGAATTACCATTGCTATTACATTTTTTTACATCAATATATTGAATTTCTTGTTTTTCAATCTTGTTAGAGTATTGGCAGGACGGAATACCCCAATGGGAGAAGAAGTACTGCACTACAGTTGGATTGGTACCATGGCAGAAAATCGTTGATTCTAAGACGTTGATATGCTGCCACAGCAATGTGTCTGATTGGAATGATTTAGCCGCTGAAGAAGCATTCCAAAATGCCAAAAAACGTTACTGGGCAAAGATCAACAGCCTTCCTTGTGATATTTCTCTGCCTGATCCAGATACTTATATTGATCAAATAGATTGGAACCCTTCGATTGATCCTGATCTGATTAAGGAAATAGATAATGCATTGTTTACTGTGCCTGATGAGGAACAAATAGAAGAGATGAAAAGCAAAAGAACAAAAACTTTAGTTAGTGGTGAAAATCCTTGGGAATGTCCTGCTGGTAAAGTATATGAATGGAAACCGGTAGACTCTGGAAATGTGGATAATACTGGCAATCCATGGGAGTCTAACGGTGGTCGTGGAAATGGTGGATTAACTCACAATACTTTGGAAGGTGGTCTTCATGTGTCATGGGGTTGGAATCAGGGAAAGGAACATAAAAATCAATGTAGGGATTGGGATTCTGGAAACTTAGAGGATAAAGGATGGGGTAAGGTTGGGGACAGCTCTTGGAGTCAACAGCAGTCAACTAAGTTGTCTAACATTGGCAAATCTCCTTGGCAATGCAAATCTAGTCTACAGAACGTAACTCCAATGAAGACAGAATGGAAGCACCAGGAAAATGCTGATGTTTCAAGTGATTTGCAATTTAGAAGGAATTATGGAGGTTGGACCTCTCAGAATCAGGGTAACCAGTGGAATCAGGGCAACCAATGGAGGGAAAGCTCTCATCGACGACATAATGGCAATCGATTTCAAAGAGATGGCCGTCAAACAGGTCATTACTGGGACAAGGAGAAAAACAAAAAGAGGGATTTCGTCTCTTGATAGCCACTATAACTCTTTTTTGTGGGCAACAGATTTCTTTTGTTTATACTGTTTGCCTGGATTTTGGTGGTAAGCGGGTTTTGCTTTCAATACTATATGGTATTGACTTTATCCCTGAGCTCGAGAGGGTTCTTACAGAGTAAACGTTACAATACTTCAAGGTCCTATATGCGCATTGCTCTATCCTTGGTATGTAAACTTCATTTATTTCACTGCATGAATCATCCTTTCTCATGTCATTTTTTTACATCTTGTTTGAATTAGAATGTGCAAAGTGAGTAAATGAAAAAAGAAAAAAATAATTGAATTAGAGGAAGAATTAAGGATGTTTAGATTAAGAGGAAAAGATGAAAAATGAGAAAAAAATAAATAGAAAGTTTGAGTGATTAGATGATGTAACAAAATAAAAATATGATTATAAAAGACTCATAATTCAATTGCATACCAGCACTCTTTTATAATGAGTGATATCAGAAATGGGTAAAATGGTTTATTTCTGAGTGCTTAGTTTCTAGGCACTAAAGCGCATATCCAACTCATATAATTCGTTCCCTTAACTTTCTGCATTTCACCTAAACAAAATAGTAAAAGCACCAAACAAAGACTAGTCATCTAATGACAAATATTGAGTTGGGTTAGTGGAGATCATTCTTTAGAATAAGAGATGAGATCAAGACTCCTAGAACTAAATCCTATCACAACCTTTTAGCTTTACTATCTCTCAATTGTACATTTGCATTTTTTCTAATAAGCAATAAAATTTAAAACAATAACCACCCCTTGCATGCAGAAGGGAGAAAAGGAAGAGAACTCAAATGATTACAAATGGATACAGTAGTTAGATTTAAGCAATAAAATAATAAAGACTTAATCACTAAGAAAAGGTAACAAAACGGCAACTTCCAATTCTTCTACCCATGCAGTCATGTGAGAATAATAATGAATTAAAATTATGATGACCACTGCAATTGCTAAAACTTAAATTTCAAAAAGCATTAGGTTGTGTAGCTTGATTTAATTTTCTTTTAATCACAGCTTCTTTAAATTAAGCTTCTATCATTTCTAGCATTTTTTCAACTTATAAAATAATTTTCACTTAGTATTTGGTGTTATAATAATTAATATCTATCCTTGTATATTGTATCTTATTAATATGTAACTAATATAAGAAGAGATTTGCGAATGAACTTTAAAAAGTATTTTAAACAATGTATTTGTCAGCTTAAAAGTAATCCTTTCGTCAGCTTAAAAGTAATCCTTTCGAAAAACTTGCTTGACATTGGATTTGTCCAACATTAAACTTTGTTCATTTAAAATTTTAAATACACAGTTCAACAATTCAACCATTCCCTTTTAGTATCTAACATATTTTTACAGTTTCTAATTCCACATAAAATGTAAGAATCTAAAATTCTCCGTATCTCAATTTCATGTCTCTTTCTCTTATTCTCTTATCAACTCGATTTTGGTTAAGGTGTTGTAGACTTGACTAAGTCCGAGACATTATTAAAATGAGTACTTTTCAATAGATGGTCTTTCAGTTATTTTTAATTTAACTTATTAGGATTATATTTTGTTGTTGTCGTTATAGATAATATAAAATCAAGTCTTTAGTGGCCAAGAAGTTATAACTTATAGGTAAGGTACAATTCTTTCTATTTAAAAGTGTGACAATCTAAGCGTCAGGATTTAATTAAGACTTGGTCTGGTCCACCTAGTATCTGTCATATGAAAATTGAAACCACCTGCAACAATCTACTCATTGGGAATCGAACTTGCACTAGTCGAAAAATGAGATTTTGCAAGAATCTACTCACTGGGAATCGAACTTGCACTAGTGAGAAAATGAGATTTTGCAACAGGATACAACGTCACTTAAAAGGGAACTACGATAACAAAAATGTGGTAATAATTTTGTAAATAAATGAAAACATATTACATCAGTTAAGGGATAACCGATGTAATAGGACCCATTTTATATCGATTGCTAGAAAATAGACCAGAAAAATCCCACAAAAAAAAATTTGAGAAAACAACTATATTCGCCACTTATTACATCGGTTAATGCTCCAATCGATGTAATAGAGTTACTTTATACATTAGTTGTGAGGTTCAATCGATGTAAAAAGTGGTGATGCATGTTCCAATTGAAAAATATATTTTGAAGCGAACTTATTACATCGTTTGTTTATTATTTTAGCAACCAATGTAATAGGTATATTTTTTAACCTAACATTTTTACTAGTTTTATTATTCATCTTTTCCTCACGTTGTTGAGTCTCTGCTACTTGTTGTCATTGTTTTCACCCACATTTGGTTTCTACGTTTATAGCATTTGTCCACAATCCTATTTCGTATTTTCAACGTGAGTGCTTTGTTTAACTTGTTTTTATGTTGATGTTGCAGTTTATTAAGGGTGTCATAGCAACGACTTTACTTGACGAGTGAGCCTATTTCCATAGTGAGCACCACTTTTATCTATACTCCTTACCGCTTCTCTTTACAACAGGTTAGCGATTTTGTAAAATTGATTAAAAATAGTTAAAAACTTATGTTCTTACCAAAGACCGAAGTGATGTCTAAACGAGGTTGATTGAGGCTGACTTGATCCAAATCTGAACTGATTGATCCGAGTTGTGATAGCTTCTTAAACCGAATGGAGGTCTACCTACAGAAAATACTCCAATGCTCAAGTCAGTTTAGAGTAGGTGAGGGGAGTGGAATGAAAGATATATGAGAGTGAAAGCTGAGTAAAAAAGTGAGTCATACTTCCTGGGATGAGCATTATATATATAGATTGTGGGTTGAGTTGTTAAGCCTAAGTCCAACGTAACGAATTAAGTAGTTATCGAGCTGTTGTAGGTGGAGCCTGAGATTTGGGGAAAGTTCTTGAATCCGGGTATAATCATAACCGACCTGAAGATATCGGGTGGTGACGGTACACAAGCCCACCAAGCTCCAAGCTAGATATAGTGAGTGAGCTTAAGTGTTTATGAGTTGTGTGGCAGTCAGTTTGAGGACTTGAGGATCTCTGAGAGCCAATCTTTAGATTAGTTTTCCTTAACTTGTGTGCCCGAGATGGAGTTTGTAAAATGTTGTGGTCACACCACGCATGTGATAAGAAGTTGGAGATTATAGCTCGCATGGCCGAGCTGAACTTGTTTTTATAAAGTTATCAAAGAATTAATGAGGGGTTTAACTCGTGTAATGATAATTCTCATTTCTAATTTCTCGAGGTGCAGCGGTGGTAGGTGAAGTTTCCCTTCTTGCCAAATTGTCACGTTGCATGACACAAAGTAAGATGTCCACGTGGCATCGTCTGATTGGTGACTTAGTGCCACGTGGCCCTAGGAAACGAAACGTCCGAAGCTCAAAACTCAAAACTCAGCATTTTGAGTTTCGCTTTTTTTAAGATTTCAAGCTTTCAAATAGGTTTAACGTTCAAAAAACCTACTTCATTGTGCCATTCGAAGAAATCGCGCCAATCTTTCTCCGTTTTTTCTTCTTGCTTCTTGAATTGCGTTCTTTAAGTTCTTCAAATCTTCCTTTGAGTTTTTGATCTTTGTAAGTCCTTGCAACTATGTCTTCTTACTCTGGTTCTGGTGGTAACCCCTTAGTTGATAGGGAGGTCCAACCCATAGGATATGGCTCTCCTTCTTCTTCTTCTTCTTTAAAGACAGAATCTGCCTTTGTCTCAAGGAATACGATGGGTTGACTCATCATTGTTAACTTTATTAGGATGGTGGAATCCACTGCGGAGAGACCTCTCGCGGTGGAAAGCGCTTCTTCTCGTGCCACTGTTGCAGTGGCAAGGAAACAGTGGAAGGCAGTAGCCAACCCCTTGAAGCGCAAGGTTGGACCTTCCACGGAGGGTGAACCTTTCAAAAAGAAGGTAAGGTGTCTTATCCTCCCCCCGCCGATCCTGATTATTGTTGGGTGAGTAGAGAGGTTGAGAGGTAGTCTTCCCGGTGCACCAATGCTTATTTAAAGCAGACGGTGAGTCTTTACGAGTTGTGTTTGGAATAGTTTGTTCCTTACATTGACCTTGCTAGTTGTAAGAGGTCAGAGAGGGTGTATATGAAGCCTCCTCTTAAGTGTCAAATGTTGTCGGTAATGAATGTGGCGCCTAACCAACTTCATCCGAACAGCTAGGCATTTTTGAAGTCGTTTCAGATTCTCTGTACTCCTCTTCCTTTAAAAATTTTAAGGATACCTTCTTCAAAGTAAAACCCAGGAGGAAAGACCTCAAGAAACGTGTTTTGTTTGATAAAATTTTACTTCGAGGTTTCCCTTATATGGGTAAATTCCTGAGAAGTTTAAGTCGCTAGCCGAGCACCTGCTTTCGGTCGAGGAAAGGATAGATATTAAGATATTGAAAAGTCTTCCTCGGTCGATTAGTAGCAAGGCTTCGATGACTTCCCTTCTCACCGAGGACCTCGTTTCCTTCTTCAAGGGTGAGCCTAGTAGTGTAATTTTGCATTCTGTGTTGTGTGATTTACTTGGATGTTGGTCTAATTGATTGTGTTTTTGTAAATATAATGGGTAAATTTGACTATAAGGCACTCCGAGCTAAAATTGGAACTCGTCCCTTAGATTCGGGAAAGGATGAGTTTCAAAATCCGAACAAGAAGGCAAAGATTGAATCTGCATGGTGAAGTTGGGTCATCTAAGTTTGGGGAGTCCTTGGCTCAACACAAGGGTTCCCCTATTCATGTGGAGGTTCTAAGTCCTCGTCCTTATGATACTGCGGCGACTAAGGGAGCTGCAACGACAGTGATTTCTCTGTCGTCGTCTCCTTCTCCTTCTCCGCAACCAAACTCAAGTATGGTGATGAGGACCTACATCTCTCAACCACGTGTGTCGTCGTCACCTCCGAGGCCTTCTCCCTCAGTAGTTCCAACTTTGTTAAATCTCCCAAGGATCCTCTATTATGGCTGAGGTCCACTTGATAGTGTGGACTTCGCCACAACTACCAATAAAGGCAGTAATTCTTTGTGGTGTTTGAACATGAAGCCAGATTTGGTGCGATCTCATCTGGGGAGCCTTAGGTTTTCATCTACATATGATGCTAAATTGTTGAATACTATTGGAGAATATGGAATTGTTGACTCGTGTGTAGCACTATTAAGGCATTGTATAGCCATAGTAGAACACTTGAAGAGCAATGCCTCCAATAATGCTAAGGTTCGCTCGCTAGAGGCTCAACTCAAAGAGGTTCTCTTTGAGAAAAACAAGGCTTCCAATGATTTTGCCTTGAAGATTAAGCAAAGTCAGGAGAGACTTAAGATGTTGGAGACTGAGTTATCTTGAGAGAAAGCCAAGGTAGAAGGTATGGAGCAGAGGTTAAGGGACCTCTAGGTCGCTCATGAAAAGAAAGTGAAAGAATGCAAAGAGTTTGAAGAGTGACTTAGGGTTGCCGAGGACGAGTTTAAGGATGTTGCGGGAAAGCTCGAGAGTGCAAAGGACAGGAGGAGGGAGGCTAAGGCCTTTGAATATCAGCTCGTCCTCCTCAAAGAGACTAACAAATAATTGTAGAAGAGTGAGGCGAGCATGCAAGCCAAAGCGAGGGACTATGTCGAGGTTGTCTTTGCGGGGTACTTGGAGGGATTTTAGAACATTGTTCGTCAAGCTACATTTTTCGAGCCTTCTCTAGATTCCTCCAAATTTTCTTTAGATAAAGATGTTGTCAACGGTGAACTCGTTGATGAGTAAATCTTTGGAAATATTTTTTGAATATAATGATAATGTCTTTCTTTAGATATTTGTGATGATAATTCCTTTCTTTAGACATTTGTAATGTTAATTCCTTTCTTTAGACGTTTGTTTGCTTGAATGTGTTACTCCGCTCGAGTTGTGTATGTACCTAGTATAGTAGGCAGTAATTTTATTTTGATTGCGGCTTAGCATAATAATCGAGTGCGAATCATATTATAGAGCATTGTTATTCATCGAGATTCGAAAAATCACAATGCTAACTCAATGTAATAATCAAATGTTAATTTATGAACTAAGTATGATCAACTTGACCTAACATGAATGTCTAAGTCATAGACCAAGCTTGGTTAGCTTGGTGGTAAGGTGCAGTAGATCTATACTTCAAGTTTGATTGGGTTGGGTTAACCTTGGCGAGATGTATCGTTGTTACCAATTCTTATAATTGGGCAGAGTTTAATATGCATGATAATTGAGTTGTGTTAACCTCGGCATGATATGTCAGTGGCACCAGTTCGGTGGGAGAGTTTAATATGTAGTGTGATAACAAAACTTTTGAACTTGTTGGGCAGTGATGGTTGCCAAGGGCTCTACCTCTATCCACTTGGTGAAGTAATCAATAGCGACAATTAGGAACTTGACTTGACCTTTTGTCAGGGGAAAAAGTCCAAGGATATCCATTTCCTATATGGTGAATGGTCATGGTGTAACAATCTGATGTAATTCTTCAACAGGAAAAGTATGGAGAGGTCCAAACTTCTGAAATTTTAAGCGTTTCTGGATGAATGAATGGGCATCTTGCCGAATTGTGGGCCAATAGTATCCAGCCTGAAGTACCCTTGTCGCCATACGCCGCTCCTGAATGCATTCCGCATATTCCTCGGTACAGCTTGGCAAGGACAAACTCGACTTGATCATCATCTAAGCATTTGAGCAATGAAGTAGAGAACCCTCGTCTGAAGAATTCTCCATTGCTCATGACATAATATGCTGCTTGACGCCGAATTCTTTTAGTTTCCTTCTCGTCAATGGAAAGCACTTCATTAGTGAGATATTCAATAATGGGTGTCATCCAACTACTTGTGCCCACATTTACCTATAACACATCAATGTGATCCCAACTTAGGCTTGTCAAGTTTTCTTGTATGAGGGTTCGGTGTTGGTCGGCCTTCTTTGTACTGGCGAGTTTTGGGAGGACATTGGCTCGTTCATTTGCGGCTCTTGGGACATGGTTTATGGTGACTTTTCAAACTAGTTGATCAAGTTCTTGGCAATGTGGTAGTACTTCTACAAGAGCGACTCTTTAATTTGGAATTTGCCATTTATCTGTCATGTGACCAACTAGGAGTCACTTTGACACCATAGTTATTTCACTCCAAGCTCTTTTTCTAGTTTGAGCTCGGTGATGAGGGCCTCATATTCGGCCTAGTTGTTTGATGTTTCAAACCCGAAACGTATGACCTGCTCGATGGTCAACTTATCGGGGCCTTCTAGAATTATCCCTGCTTCTCCTTTTTTGTTGGACGATCAATTAATGCTTAGGGACCACCAATCATTCTTTGCCATCGATAGAAGCTCTATCAGGAAGTCGACGAGGAATTGAGCTTTCATCAGTCCTCTACTTTTGTACTTGAGACTGAATTCAAAAAGTTCTATTGCCCAAGTTGTCATCATTTTAGTTAGGTCAGACTTTTGCAATACTTGTCTAATTAGGTAATCAGTGTAGACTATGATCTCGAAGCTCCTGAAGTAATGGTGAAGTCGCCGAGTTGAGAATATGAGCCCGAGCACCAACTTCTCAATTACTTGGTAGCATTCTTCCGTTGGTTGCAGAGTTCGGCTGATAAAGTATACTACTGGATGTTGTTTCTTCCTCTCCTCGTGCACGAGTACCGAGCTCACTACCGAGTTAGACACAGCTAAGTAAAGAAAATGTGTACTATGAAGGGGATGACTTACCGATATTGGTAAGGCTGCGAGGTTCTATTTGAGCCTTTGGAACATTTCTTCGCATGTATAGTTCCATTCAAAGATTTGTGCGCCTTTTAGCAACTTGTATAGTGGTTTGGCTTTCTCGACAAGTTGGGGAAGGAACTTGGAGAGTGTGGTAAGTTTGTCATTCAAACGTTGTACTTCCTTCAGAGAGTTCAGGCTTCACATGTTTAAGATTGTCTTGCCTTTATCGGGGTTGGCCTCTATCCCTCTTTGCGTGACCATGAACCCGAGGAAATTGCTGGTCATGACTCCAAAGAATCATTTCTCGGGGTTTAAGCCTGTTGTCGAAAACTTTGGCTAGAGCCGAGGTGTGATCCTCAGCCCTTTGGGATTTTACCACCATGTCGTCTACATAGACATCGATGGTGTTGTCGATGAGGTCTTTAAAGACCTTATCCATGAGTCATTGATAATTAGCCCCTACATTTTTTAGGCCAAAGGGCATCACTTTCTACAATAATTCTCTCCTTCCGTCATAAACGTTGTCTTGTCCTGATCTCAAGGTGCATCTATATCTGATTGTACCCCGAGTACGCATCTAAAATGTTAAAGAGCTTGTATCCTATTGTATTATCTATGAGTCGATCTATGTTTGACAGTGAGTAGGTGTCCTTGGGACACGCCTTGTTGACGTCGGTGTAGTCCACACACATCCTCCACTTATCGTTAGACTTCTTTACTATCACCACATTAGCAATCCATGTGGTGTACTTGATAGGCCTGATGAAGTGAGCCTTAAGCAGTTGGCTAACTTCATGATCCATCGCTACTCTTCTTTCTTTTCCAAGTTTTCGTTTCCTCTGCGAGACTAGCTTGACTTGAGGAAGTATGGTTAGTTTGTGACACATGAAGTCATCTGGTGTGCACCAAAGGTGGTCAACAAATCTACAAATCATCTGGTCTGCACCCTTTCTCCAGCAAACCCAACTAGGGGGTCTGGATACGATTTTACCATCTTCAATGGTAAGTTTAGCTTCAAGAATGTTGACAAATAAAGGACGTCGACCGAGCTTCCTTGGTCAACAAGGATCTTGTGTACTCGCCAATTGGCTATGGTAGCTGAAATGACCATGGGATCATCCTGGTCCGGATCATGAATGCTCAAGTCTTTGTCCGTGAAAGTAATAAGCAAGAGTCTCCTCGATGGTAGGATACTCACCGAGTTGATACTCCTCAAATGTCTTCTCTGAGCATACTTGGAGTTGTCTCGTCCTGCAAAGCCTCCAACGATCGCTTTAATATGTCCCAAGTGGACATTGTCATTGTTGGGCTCTCTAGGCTCTTATTGAGATGGTGGTTGTGGTTGAGGTTGAGGTTGAGTCTTTGCGACCTCTCGTTGTCCTCGGCCACGACCTTGTCTTCTCCACGGTCCATCTCTTCCTTGCCTTCCCCCATCCTCTGTCGTTTTCGCATCTTTCGTGATTTCGGCTCCCCTAACTCTGCTGAATGAAGCGATTGAGGGATCCTGACCTGATAAGTTCTTCTATGAGGTCTTGTACTTTGATGCATTCTTCGATGGTGTGATCGAAGCTTTGATGGTACCAGCATCTCTTGGAGGGGTCGGCAAAGGGATAACTTTGCATGGTTGCGGCATTCGAATCAGTTTCAAATTGTAGGCTTCTTGTATCACCACATCTCGGCTGCCACTGAGTGGTGTATAACCTTCATACCTACCGACCCTTTTCCTTTTTGGAGCGGAGGTCACCACGAGCGTCTCTATTCTTCTCGTGGCTTCCGTGTTTTCGTCTATAGTTATGTATTTTGCTACACAAGCTCAGAGCTCGTCCATGTTGGAAGGAGGATCAACAAACAAGGCGTTGAGAAAAAGGTCCTGGCATGAGACCCACTATTAGCGCATGCATAGCGACAGCTGGGTGGAAACTAGGGATATTGAGACAGGCTTTAGCAAAGTGAGCCATGTACTGTTTGCGTGACTCATTCTCGTCCTGAGTCACGTGATGGAACGAGGCCAAGTTGGAAGTCATTGGTTTGTTGTCGATGAATCGAGCTATGAACTTGGAAGACAGGGTATGGAATGAGTCTATCGAATTTCGTGATAGTGAATAGTACCACTCGAGGGTTGTTCCCTTAAGTGTATTAGAGAATAGGCTGCAATGTACACTTAGGTCTTCCGACAATAGGTTGGCCTGGGTCATGTAGGCCTTAATGTGTGCATCTGGATTCGAGGTTCCATTCTACGAATCCACCCTTGGCCATTTTCACATCACGGGAAGTCAAGATTGCATGACCTCAGTGGTAAAAGGATGAAAGCGTTTCATGAATGTTGTCACCTCAAGGTTGAGTTGAGGAGTAAGTGTATGGTGGAATGGGAACTCCTGGTTGGCACCAAGGACCAACCTCTGCGTGACTCTGTGATCATAGTCAGCACCGAGGGGCACTGAGCTGATATCTCGGGTCAGCTCCAGGCTCGGGGACCAGTTTTGGTTGCTTTCCTTGATAAGTGTCGACACTGGGTTGTGTCTTCGGGTCAACGCCTTGTCTGGGTAGTAACGAAGGTTGTTGTTCTCCCCTATCTTCAACGATTGATGAGTTGTGAATAGATCTTGATGGTCCTCCTCGATCAACTCTTGCTCTTTTCAAAGTGTGTCCACCTACTTGACTTTCTTCCACCTCTTCCAGTATCCATGATGGCAAGGTTGACAAGTAGCTTGTCCCTTTTGGAGATCAGTGAGATGTTGTAGCAATGTTGCCATCTCGTTTTGATGTGCTTTTCTTTGTACCACTAGCTCTTTCTAATGTGTTTCCTTTTGGTCTTTCAGTTCTTCTCTGAGGCCACATAATGCCTCATACACGGTGTTTTATAGGATAGCCTCCATATGGGTCTTCATGATCTCCAATATTGCGAGATCCATATTTGGGAATGATGATGACAATTATCTTTGAAGGTGGGGCGGCTCTAAATACCTGGGTCAGGGAAAGTTTTACTAGGCCCCACAGTGGACACCAAATGTTCTTACCGAAGACCGAAGTGATGTTTGAACGAGGTTGATTGAGGTCGACTTGATCTAAATTCGAACACTGATTGATCCGAGTTGTAATAGCTCCTTAAACAGAATGGACGTCTACCTACATAAGACACTCTGACACTCAAGTCAGTTTAGAGTAGGTGAGGGGAGTGAGATGAAAGATATGTAAGTGTGAAAACTGAGTAAAAAAGTAAGTCATACTTCCTAGGATGAGCATTATATATATAGATTGTGGGCCGAGTTGTTAAGCTCAAATCCAAGGTACGGATTAAGCAGTTATCGAGCTGTTGGGGAAAGTTGGGTTACTGACCCTTTAATCTCCAGCATTATCATAAACAATTCGAAGATATCGGGTGGTAAAGGTACAAGTTATTTTTTGAATCCAATTTTTTAAGTAATAACTTCTTTTAATGTATATTTGATAGTAGAGTCCTTACACGGTATAGATTTATTATATATTTTGAGTTGTCAAAATTTAGGGCCTTCAAATGGTCATAACTTTAGATAGAGAGCTTGGATTAAAACGCATTAAAAGTTAAAGTTACTCAGAATGAGGTAAGGAATGCGCTAACCAACACTCGGATTGGGATTCCATAATTTCCAAATTCCACTGTTTACTATTACTTTTTTTTATTTTTTAAGGTTTTTTAGCTCTCTTTTTTATATTTTTGGTTCTTACTTCACATACCTATACTTATCACAAAATTCTTAAAAACTTTTACGGTGTTTTTTCATATTAATTATAGATTTGTCAAACCATTTAATCTTACAAATTTAAAAAAAAAACGTATTACATCGGATGTAAGATAGAACTGATTAATATGGGACTTTTTACATCGGTTGTAACTACAACTGATGTAAAAGGCCCATTTTGCATTGGTCTGAGCCTACAATCGATATAATATGTATAATTATTTGCTCTTTTTAAACGGACTTTTACATTTGGTTGTATTTATAACCGATTTAATATGGGTATATTTTACATTAGTTGGAGACAATCGATATAATATGTATAATTATTTGCTCTTTTTAAACGGACTTTTACATTTGGTTGTATTTATAACCGATTTAATATGGGTATATTTTACATTAGTTGGAGAATCGATGTAAAAAGTCATGAACTTTCTACATCGCCTGCATCCACATTGGTTACAGAACCGATGTGGAAAATCTCCCAAAATCGATATAGAATCTTATTTTTCTATCGGTGTTGTAACCTTGACTCTGATATGAAACATTTACCACTCAGCTAAAAACTATAACTTATAGTTATGCTATAAATTTTTCTACTTAAAAGTATAGTTGTTCAAGCACCATGATTTGATTGTAACTTAGTCCAACTGGCCTTTGCAAGACATATGATGCCACCAGCAACATACCTTTCTCATTTTTCGCTCAACATTAGGTAGAGTTTTAGTTAAAGAAAGTATTTGTTTTTTTTTTAGCTTATGTGAAATAGATTTTTTTATTAACATTTGACATGGTTTTTTTTTTTTGTTACTAATGTCTAAGTGATATTTTTTTATCATTGACACTTGTTTTAGCAAAGAGATGTGGAAACCTCTTTGGCTAGATCACTCAAAGTCTTTTGTTTTGTCCTCTCTTGGTCTTTAAGGATCCTATTTATAATTATTCATAAGAGAATTTATCTTTTAGTATGAGTCTTTGATTTATTCCATTATTTTGTTTATTATACCAATTATTACCTTAATTCAATTATGCTCCAATTATTTGAATTATGACGATATGATGTCACATATTTGTTCTTATAATTAAATTTTAATAACGAAATTGTTTTATTATAAAAGATGTTATTAAGGGTCTTTTTTTATTTATATGTGATTGTCTCTTGGAAATAATCTTATATTTCCTTATTGGACATAGTGAAGGGGTGACCAAATAGTTCGGAATCAGGCTTGTCAGTATACAATCCTTCAATCTTGATCAATCAAACTATTTAGAGAAATTGGAATAGGATTTACCAGTACAACACAAATGTTAGACCAAATAGGTTGTGGTGGAATACGACCCCGCCACCTAAGTCATAGAATAAAGAGGACAAAGAGTTAGAGGGATGATCAAGACCTTTCCAGAAGATTGGGCCTATCTTAGCCTGTTTGGGCCTCCCACCAACTGTTCGGGCCTGAATGCAACCTTGAAGAGATCACTCTTGAGATCATGGAGCATCAAGATGAAGCCCTTTACTTATATACATGTTTATAATAGCTTAGAATAATTTGGGTCATGTGTTTGGACCATGGGTAGATTAGGGTTAGAATATGATAGTATAGTCCATCTAGGGTTGCATTTGGGCTTCCTAAAGCCCGTTGAAAATCCTAGAACATCCAAGGCTTGAAGTTGGTGTACAAGAAACTGCTCACAAAGCAAGAAATATATTAAATATGTGCTAAATGTGAAGAAGATGCATGGGAAGTGTGAAGGTCACTTGTCAGGCTCTCATTGGCTCTTTTAGATCTAGGGTTTTATTTTTTAATTTGAACTTTCTAAATTTAGCTCCACTTTGGGTTGACCTTAGCACTATAAATAAGTGTGATATCCTATTGTATTTTCATCATGGAATGAGTAGAGAAATGTTGTCCAAATTTAGTTTCACTTGTGCTTGTGATCACTTCTAAGTTAACTCCTCTTTTGAGTTTAGCCTAGGCACCTTGTGAGAGTTGGTCTCACCTCTTTACATCTCCTTTTTCCTCTAGATCACTTCATCCAATCCATGAATTATACACTACATTCAATACTTCCGATGCCTCCCACATACTACATTCAATGTGAAACTCCAAATCAAGCTAGGAGCCAAAGGCGATTTTTATCATTTGGTATCATTAGCAAGCTACGATCCAACTAAGTTTTCTTTTCTTTCCTTCACTTTTTTTTCTCATTTTCATGTTGTTCTTAATTTTTTTCATGTCTTGATTGAGTTCATTGTTTACTTTGTGTTTCAATTCAATTAACCGGTTCAAATTGCATCAATCTTCTTAAACTGTCCACAATTGTGCTTATTAGGTGTTCTTGTGTTTGTGTTGTGTGCTTTTAATTTTCTTGAGTCTTTGTTCATTTTAATTTGGTAAAACATATTGGTTTGTGTCTTAATTTTGTTTTTAAATCCATATCCAAGTTGTCATACGTCTTGTAATTTCATACATGTCATAAAATTCAAGTAGTACTTTGTTTCAATTTCATTTTCTTGCTTTAGTAGTCTTTGATGTAAATTGTTTGAATTTAGTTGTTTTGTATCATTACAAGTGCTTTTGGTGCTTTTTAATTTCTAAATTTGAGTTCAATCACTTGCTATTAGATCATTGATGAGTGCCCTGTAGTTAGGTTTCCATTGTATCTTGTAATCTTGTGCTAAACCCTTTCAATTTCATAGGTTTCTTTCCATTGATCATAAATTGTTTGCTAAACTTTCACTGGAATTAGAAACATTATTGGAAGCAATATATTGAATATTTTGAGCTGAAACTTTTTGTGCTACTACTTTAAGATGTTTACAATAACTTGTTAAAAAGGCTCATTCGAAAACAAAATACAAATTAAATGATAAATGTCAAAATCATGAATGCTAGTGCCTGAAAAATCCTAATGTCGCTGATGATTTTCTCTTTGTAACAAAAATCATTGCACCTTATCCATTGACTTTTTTGCGCTCAATTTTTGCGTGATAATTTTACAATATGTTTAAAATATGTGGTAAAAGTTTTGGGCTCAAATATGCTCTGGATTAGTCACAATAAATTGTTGAATCAAGCTTGCCAGGATCTTAAGCACCAAAAAACAAAATAAAACGTGAAACAGAAGGCTCTCAATTCTGAATTTGTTTAGAATGCTTCCAATGCCATTTTGAGCCAATTTCTTTTTGGGGAGCTTCTGTGAGGCCTTGAGTAGTTGAGATAAAAATTTTGTGCAAAATTACATTTTAAATTGATTTCAATAAATCATACAAATGACACTGCCACACTAAAAAAACTCTAGTTTTTTATTTTGATTTGTAATCCAATCGAATGATATTCCTAGGATCCGAATTTCAGTGCTTTCTTTTCTTGTGTGCCTTAATTTTAGATTTTCATTTCTTATCAATTCTTTGAGTTTTGTCAATCTCTCTATCCATTTGAGTTTAGCTTTCCAAAATTAAGCTTTGTTGCTTTTACTTTGTTGGTCTCTTGAAGTGATTAAACTTGAGGAAATTGGACTTGTTGTGAGTTGAGGTTTAACTTCTCTTTGATGTACTAAGGCCATGATCCAAAAGATGTGCTCACAATGAGGTGGTTACCAAGTGAAGCTTGAATACGAGAGCCTAAACACTTGTGAAGAAGAGTGAGAAACACTTAAAGAGCAAAATTACTTAGCATAGCTTTAAATTTTTGTACAAAGAGTCATTGTATTTTCTTTAAGTTGTATTCGCATAAACTTTTTCAATTAGTGTATTAATAACTCGATTAGACGATGAGTGTGTCTCAAAGGTCCAAAAGTTCCAATAAACCTCACCTTAAGGTCGTCTACTTTTACTTTTGAAGCATTGTCATTTAATTTCTTTTATTTTTATTTTATCATGACTAGTTGATAACTTGTGATTTTAACATTTGTAGTGTGAGTCGCCTTCGTTTGTATTTAAGTGATTTTCATTAAGCAAAAGATTTGTCTAGTATGATGGGGTAAGGTTCTGGCTAGGACAGGCCTGGTACTTAAGTTATCCAAGCGACACACCTCCCTTTCTTGGAAATCTCCCCTATTGTGGTTAGCTTATTTTTTCTCCTTTTGAAAAACCTTCTATATAAAACTCAATATGTATAAGCATTATCCTCATCATAGTGGTAATGAATCAAGCGAAAACAAATCTAATTTGAAAATAATTTTGAATGAGATTAGATCATGTAAAATAAATACTAAAGCTCAATTTGCCATTGTTAAGGCGGACCTAAGGACTTTGAGAAATAAGGAAGAAAGAAATCCAAAAACAAGTATATCAGGCACATAAAAAACAATAGATTATGGGGTGAGGGCATTAAGAGAAGAAGGGGTGTGTATTAATTCTTGCTATAATAATCAACCATTCCTTGAATATAATCACAAGCCTATAAGTAACTTCCATTCTACATAGCCTGAGATAAACCTCCCTACTTTCTATGGACATAATAATGTTGAGGAATATTTAGGATGGAAAATGAAGGTTGAGAAAATTTTGAATGCCACCAAATAAAAAAGTATGAAGATTATTCGTGGCTACTTCAAGTTTTCAATAAAATGCCATATCTTGGTGGAGACAAAGGCAAAATGATGTTACAAAATTAAACATTTTGAATTGGAATAAGTTAAAGGTGTGTATGAGAAGAGTTTCGCCTTCATATTAAAAAAGAAAGAAGTGGAGAAGGAAAAGATAAAAATAATTGAAAAATAAGAAAAATGTCTAGCTCATTTAGATTAAGAACTTAAAGAGATTGAGTTTAAACAAGAAAAATTAAATAGGAAAATTTAGAAGAAAAAAGAGAGAAGAGAAAGAAAAGAGAGGAAAGAACGTGAAAGAAAAGAGGAGCCCTTGTCAAGAATTGAACCAAACATTATCATAAATCTCTCTTTTTTAGAAAACACTTGTGAGGAGGTCATTGAAAAGACAACTTTGTCTGGAGTTGAACTAGACATTAACACAAACTCCTCTTCCACAGAAAAATCTAGTGAAGATATAATTGTAGAGCAATCTTTGTCTAGGGTTGACTTAGACATTGACATAAATTCCTCCTTCATAGAAACAACCTATGAGGAATTTTCTGGAGAAAAATTGGATATTCAAAAAATTAGGTCACCTCATGAGCCAAAAAAAAACATGAAAACATAAATAAAAATAAAAGTGTTCCTTGGGTCGGATATCTATGTTCATCAATTGGTAAGGAGTACCTTGACCTTGGAAGAGTGTTTATTTCTAGTTACACTTTAATTTTTTGTGTTTTAAATATGACACATGTTATATTGTTCTCTTGTTTTTACAGGATGGTATTTGACCCTAGAGGTTTCCATAAATAAATAAACAACAATAAGGTTGTTGTCCCAAAGAACAATACAGATCTGAGGACATACCTCTTTCAAGAGGGAGGGGATGATGGAATATGCCCCCGCCACATTAGTCGTAAAATAAAGATGACAAAGAGCTAGAGGGTTAATCAAGAGCTTTCTAGAAGATTGGGTCCATCTGAGCCTATTTGAGCCTCTCACCAGCTATTCGGGCTCGAATGCAACCTTGAAGAGATCATTTTGGAGATCATGGAGCATCAAGATGAAGTCCTTTACTTGTATGAATGTTTAGAATAACTTGGAATAATTTGGGCCTTGTATTTGAACCATGGGTAGAATAGGATTAGAATAAGATAGTATAGTCCATGCATTTGGGCTTCCTAAAGCCCAATGCAAACCCTAGAACGTCCAAGGCTTGAATTTGGTGCACAAGGAGCTGCACACAAAGCAAGGAACATATTAAACATGTGCTAAATGTGAAGAAGAGGCATGAGAAGTGTGATGACCACATGTCATGCTCTCATTGGCTCTTCTAAATCTAGGGTTTTATTTTTTAATTTGAATTTTTTGAATTTAGCTCCACTTTGGGCTGACCCTAGCACTACAAATAAGTGTTCTAGCCGATTGTATTTTCATCATGGAGTGGGTAGAGAAATGTTGTCCAAATTCAACTTCACTTACTATTGTGATCGCCTCTAGGTTAGCTTCTCTTTTGAGTTTAGCCTAGGCACCTTGTGATAGTTGGTGTCTCCTCTCTCACATCTCTTTTTTCTCTAGATCACTTCATCCAATGTGTGAATTATACACTACATCATTACTTCCACTGTGAAACTCTAAATCAAGCAAGGAGTCAAAGCCAATTTCTATCCTGTTGTAATAAGGCTTATCATTACACAGCCCTTCAATCTTAATCGATAAGACTGTTTAGAGATATTAGAATTAGATGTACCAGTACAACATCAATGTTAGACCAAATAGGTCGGAATATAACATATCATTACACAATCCTTTAGTCTTGATCGATAAGATTGTTTATAGATATTGGAATAAGATCTACAAATACAATACCAATGTTACTCTTTGTGCATAGTTTGTTAGTAATTTTTTCTAATACTGACTAAAAAGATTTTTAACCAACATGAACTATGATTGTTTTTCACCGATAACAATCAAGAGAACCTTTCAATCAATATCAATAGAAAAGTTGACAAAAGAAAATTCAACCAACAACGTCATAAAAATAGCATCGATGGATGTCTTCTTAAATAATTACACTCAATGTTAACTAAAAAAAATATCAATTGACATTGATTGAGAAAAAGCTTTGACATTATCTGATGAAAAAAAATGTTGATAAGCTTTGACAAAAGATAATACTAACAACAATCGATTCAAAAAGATCATCAATATTGATATTTTTAATTATTAATTGTTTTATATTTAAATAATTATTTGTATTTGGTGCTATTGAAATAATTTATCCAAACAAGAAATTTAAAATTCAATAAATTTGAATTGCTTTATTCAAACAAAATAATTTTAAAAAATAATTTAAAATCAAATCAATTTAAATTTAAATGTGTAAGAAGTTATAAAATTTTCTATCCAAACATATTGAGTCTTTAGACAAGGATTTTTACTATTTTCATTAAAAGGGTTGAAAAAGGTAGAGAGTGTAAGTGTAACTCCTAAAAAACTTTACCTTATATTTGGATAAAGAATTTTATAATTTCAAAATAAATTCAAATGCATTAAACTTTAATTGTTTTCATTTTTAAATGTGTTACCTTATAGATTATTTGTATAAAATATCTGAATCATCAGAAAATATAAAAGAAAATACCAAATACATTGATAAGCAAAATAATCCATAAGCTTAACAATCTATAAGAAAATAACTTCACAAGTGAAAAACCTTAACACATACCAACCGATAAATATGTTAAATATAAAATAATCCATCATAATGTCGACTAAAAAACTTAGTTATATTAACCAAAATATAGAATAAAAAATCATACTTGTCAATGATTGATCCAGAAATAACTTTTGTCATGTTTTGATTAGCATTGGTTGAAAATAACCCAACATTAACTGAAAAGTAAATTTGTTGATTTTAAAAAATATATATATTTGACTTAAAAAAAATTGTTAATGTTGAAAAAAAAATACTTATCTAACATCAATTGAGAAATAACACTAAATTATATTTGCAAAAAAAAAATATAAACTCAGCATTGATGATCAAAATGTAATTATAATTGTTAAAAAACTTCTACTAACATGACTCAAAAATACACAAACTTCTACTAACATGACTCAAAAATACACATCGTAAACATTTTAACTTCAATCAAATCAATAACATTCCAGTTGAGACAAAACAAAGAATTCTAAAAAGAAGAAAAGACGTACATAGGTCGAGTTAATAATATTGTAACCAAAGTCGAATCAAAGAAAAAATATAGAAAAAGGACAAATATTTGAGAAAAAAGAAAATATAAATAACTTACTCTAATTTTGATAAAATCTCAATCTTTTATATTCTTTATCTAAATAATATATTTCATTACAAAATATTTCACATTCTTTATAAAAGTAAATTATCATCTAAAAAATTTCATTTAAAAAAAATAACAGTATTAATGAAATTTCCTTAATTTTATATTAGGAGGACAGAAAAAGACGAAAAATGTTTTTAGGATGAAAAATGATAAAAGGGATATAACTAACTTCAAGGAATCCATTACTATTCTAAGAACACTGAACTGAGGAGCAGAAATATGCAGTGCGCAAAGTAAGTACGAGGTACCAAAACTATATAAATAAGGTAGTTACCAGAAACAAGAAGCGGTTGAAGAAGTAGTTGAAGAAGAAGAATTTTGAAATCCTGAGAATGTCTCCACAGGTTCCTCTACCAAACAAACCCAACAAATTCTATTTCTTCTACGGCCACCGGAAACCCTCCCAGAATCGCCCCACCGTCCGCGGCGGCCTCTTCTCCAACCGCCAAACCCTAACCCCCTCTTCCACACCCAAACCCAAACCAAAACCCAAACTTTTCAACATCAAAGACTGGGACCCACATTTCCTCTCCAACCCTTCTCC
>Ga0123340_1000405_pt1 | contig 27561 bp, 25 predicted proteins | sample SirMexnodulemix_FD_89961 | JGI IMG/M metagenome (GOLD analysis project Ga0123340, IMG submission 89961) | Root nodule microbial communities of legume samples collected from Mexico - Siratro Mexico nodule mix | ecosystem: Host-associated > Plants > Roots > Nodule | place: Mexico: Nepantla...
CTTCATGCATATAGATCATGTGTCTGCTGCTTTAATAATAATAATAATAATAATAATAATAATAATAATAATAATAATGTTAATGTTAACTGCGCAATGTATATAAGTCATCAAATATAAATGTATATTTGAGTTTTGTTATCATCAAAACTTTATCAAATGATTTGATCTTCTAAGGGAACTTTGGACCGTCTAATGTTCAACAATTAATGACATATTATCAAAAAGAATCTCATAGTGAGTTGCTTTTCTTGTTGGAAGATAAGAGAAAAAACATTGTTTATACTAGACAATAGTTTCATGAGTAAAATATGGGTTTTAATAGTATTATAGATGTCATTAACGCATTTCAAGAGACACATAACATGCTCTAAATCTTTGTATTTGATCACATTCTTTATAAGTTTGAGGTGTCACAAATACAATCAAGTGTGGGTCTTAAAGATTTTAACTCTTCCATCAAGATTTTTAGATCAATGAAGAAGTCCAAAACGTTTGTTTATCCTTGATTTATTGAATGTATTTTCCGAAGAAGGTCAGATATTCTTAAATAGTGTCCTTTAGAAATTTTTTCTTTTAGATCATCCCATAAGTCTTTTTTATTGTCAATGTAAATGATGCTCTATGCGATTTGGTCTGTCATTAATCGAGTAATCCATAATATGATCATGATGTTACACTTTTTCCAAGCAATATATAAATGCTCATTCCTATTTGGTGCAATGATACTTCCTCAAACAAATTTCAGTTTTTTCATTGGAAAGAAGAGCTCACTTCATAGCTTTACTTCATGAGGGATAGTTGCCATCATTGAGTTGAGGGTTGACAAGGATCATGTCGGGATTTTCATTGGGATGTAGATAATAGGGATTAGAAAAATTTTGTGTGCAGTCGTATTGTTTGATATTTCGTTGTGCAAAGATTTCATATGTGTATGAAAGAAATGAAAGAAAAACAATAACCTGTTTAAGGAGTTGTGCATGGGTGACGAAAGTTGAGCGAGATGAACTCATTTTGATACCATAATGCATGGTAGCATAAGTGTCTTTACTGCAGAGTAAACAAATAATGAGATTGCAAAGTAAACACACAATAGAGTTTGTAATTTTTACACATAGTGAGATTGCAAGGTAAACACACGATAGAGTTTGTAATTTTTACACCAGAGTAAGTTGGGCCAACAAGATAACACCAAAAGGAATGTAACAGAAAACACTTTATTATTATATGTAGAGAAAATACATACTTTACAAAGGAAAAGCAAACTCTATATATAGAGTTGCAGAAAAACAAAAAAACGAAAAAGATAAAATAGAAAAGCAGAGTTAATAACAATACCAATATATAACTCCAATTTGGTTTCCTTAGTGCTAAAGTGCAACCCTAACAACAGAAAAAAAAATGAAAACAAAAAGAGACAAGGAAAGTTATAACACAAACAGATACTAACAAAAAAAAGACCTAGGAAAAACATATAATCACTAAAATAACTATTTTTTCTTTTTAGAAATTGATGGACTATATATAATCGAATCCATATTATAGTCTCAATATACCAACTATATAACAAATTAACACTTTTTTGAACCTAAATCGAAGCATCAAACCCTAAAGCTCTAAAACTCTTGACAAACATATTCAATATTGCTTTTCACCTTCCCATATTTCTTGAACAGCAAATTATGATGAATGTTGGGCAAAATTTCATCGCTAACAATAATCACGTACTAAATAACATTGCTTGGTTCCTAGTAATTCCTCTACAAGTTGAATGTGGAGCATTACCAACAAGCTAAGAAACCTATATCCCAAAAATAGTAAAACTAAAACTACTGTAAAAGGGAATACTTGAACAAACCTCATAGAACCAAACCCAAAATGCTTGAAGGTAGAGAGTGACATGATCAATTGGATATTTAACTTCTTATGGCGATTGGAAACAATGTCGCCGTTTTATGTTTAGTGGAAGCCATTGGAGAACCACAAAGAGGTAAATGAGGGAACTAGTTATCTTACACATTAGACATAATTGACTTTGAGGTGGCTAACTACACTATCAATGGGAAACTAAAGGTCTAATTAGATCTTTAGCTTTTATGAGGAACAAGATCATTATTCTGGTGTTGGGTGAAAATAATTGGGGATTATGATAGTAGGGTGGAGTTACAAAGGAAGGAGAGTAAAATATGAGGACAAAGTGTGTTAAATATTATCTTTTATTTCCTTCAGGGTTTACTCATTTTGTACATACTGGTAATGTTTTATTTTGCTATACTTTTTATCTCGATTATTAATACAGCTGATATAGAAAAGATTTGCTATGATCATTTAAATTTCACCCATCATAGTTGGTGTATTTCAACTTTCATAATAATTCATTATTAAATACATATTTTCTATTTATGGAGTTAAAACAACATACATCGAAAGTAATTAAATTAGTAACATTAAAGTTGTGACTCACATTGTACTCTTTAGAGAGATCTAACAAACATTGTTCTTGTTCTTTTGTAAAATTTGAAAGGTCCATCTTGTTTTGGTTTTAACTTCATATCCTTAAGTTTGTATCTATTTATCTTTAAGTGAATCCAAATCCAGTAGGTAAGAAATTGATTATTTTCTTCTTTTCTTAATGGAATGCTTTGACAATTTTTTTCAATCTCTTCCTTGATTTGATATATAAATGTTTGATTAGGTTTACTCTTTACTAACCCATTCTTAAAAATATAAGTAAAATTAAACAATAAATTATAAAAAAGGAAAAATAAATTTATCTCTTTTATGGTTACATTGAATATCAGTCGTACATGATTTAATTTTATACTTTTTTTTAAAGTGATACTTACACTCATTATAGATCTTAAAAGACATTTATACCCTTTGTGTCTTTAGTAAAGTGATACCTATATTCTTTTAGGAGTAACATGCTGAATAAAGCATAAATAAAAATAAAAAATAAAAATTATTTTTACATTTTTATAGTTTGTACTCAAATTTTAGTTAATATGTTATTTTGAAATAAAATAATAGAAGTGAGTGATACTTTATTAAAAATACAAAAGAGATGAGTTTTCATAAAGAATTAAGGGCAATGAATACCATTTTTATTTTTAAAAAAATAAGGGGAAGGGAATGTCTTTTATGATTAACGATGGTGTAATCACCATTTTATTAAAATTTAAATGTCATTTTGCAAAAAATATAAATGATATAAATTCATATGAAAAATAAAGGAGATAAATATTATTTTATAAAAATATATAACATGTACATATTTTTGAACACGTGTAAATTAATAAATAATAAAAATATTTATTTTAAAAGCAAAAGAGACTGAAGAATATTTTTAGCATATCCTGACTCAAGAAAAATATAACAACTGGAAAAATAAATGTAATTTCCATTCAATAAAATAGTTTATGTATCACTAACGCACGTCAAGAGATATTGTTACTTGAAATATTTTGTCATAATGACAACTGTAGCAAAAATATATTATTAATCACATTAACACTTTTCTTTAAATATAGTCCTCTCTACGTAGAGATATTTGAATAATAAAATTAACTTAAGTAACCGAAGAAGTTATTATTTTAACATGTCAACTAAGTTTGATAAAATTATATACAGTGTATAAATAATTTTCGTTTGGAGGAACAGATTATTAGAAAATGTGAAGAAACGGGATGTTTGTCAGCTTATATGAACCTTTCTTCTGATAATATTGCTATTTTGACAAATTTGTGCTGGGCCAATGGACACGTGTAGTATGTATAAATCCACGTTGAAATCATTCTGTGCCAGAAAAAATCCATTCTACGTAAGACCGAACCACAGCCACTTATAAACTATTGACGTAGGTTGCCAGAATAAAACCAGTCATCGTCACCTACCCACTTTGTAGCATAAAAAATGGTTACATATTCTTTCTACAAAGTAAAAAAAAAAAAAATGGTCCTTCTGCGTTTTGGATCAATTCATCTTGTATGGGCCCATTTTCTTTTACCTTGTGAAATTTATGTAAAAAAAATAAATAAATGATGAAGCAGGACTTTTTGGTGTGTCTTTCTTTCACTTCACACATTAAATTAAAACCAAGATGAAGGGCGGTAGAGAAAGGTGAGGATGTCATGAATAGACCTAACTCCCAACCATAACCGAAGCAAAAATTTATTGAAATTCTATATCGGTTTATATATATATATATGTCAATGTTAATAATTAAATATGCAGTGAATTACAATTTTACCCATACGAAAAATGACAAAGACAGACTGTTAAGTAGTGCACGAAATCATTTCTTATGTTACTAAACAATGTTAATCTTTTCCATCACTATCTTATGTTATTTATACACTAATCATGACCATTAAAAACATTATATTTAAATCTGGGTAGGAAAAAAAATAGACAAAATAAAATTTGTCCCATTTGAGGGTACACACGTGCAATACACTTACTGATGATCCCATTTTTTTTATCCAGAGTTTAGTTTTCATATATTCTTTGTAAATTAAGAGTTGTTCCCGAATTTTTAATTTTTGAAATGATTACTATAAAGTAGAAATCTACAGTTAGATCACATCACAGTGCACAGTATACACTTTAATTGAATTTTTTTTCTATTCTGGTATATATATATATTATTACTAAATGTTTATTATATTTTTTTGATTAAAAAGTGAAATTTTATCTTGAAAAACTTGCAAAATTTGATACATTTATTGAGTAAATTACTGAAGTGAGTTTTTTTAATTGAAGACGTGCACTAGAAATACATAACAATCCTGTTTAACTTAGGAAAATATTTTCATGGCTACCCAAAACTGGGAAGGAAATGTTGGTGCCTTAAAAAATTGATTTGATTAACTGAAATTAGAATGATAGACATGTGGATAATGAGAAATTGAAATAAAAAAATGCTAAAAATGGATAGAAGTGGAGGCGATGGCTGCTGTAATTGTAATCGATGAAATTGGAGGAAGGAACATAGCTTCCATATTTGACTCATCCACATAGAAGGAAGAAGGGTTGGTGGACAACACCAGTGACCACCAACAGAACAAAACAACACAACACAACGCATAGTCAAGAGAGGCACCTCAATCATGCTACATGTTTGGTTACATGTGTTGTGGTAGATTAGATTCATTCATCCCTTTGATGACGTCACATTCATCTCCTCCTTCTACCCAGCCAAACCCCAATTCTTTGAACCCTTTTTTTTACTGATTATTTGAATTGTCACAACTACTTTAATCGCACTACTCACAAGGAGAGAGAAAGCAGGAGAGAGAGAGAGAGATGGGGGTAGCTGGGAACTACTACTACTAATACTAGTTCCTGAAGAGGAGTGGCAAAGGCAGGTACCACGTGCAGCTTTCATTGAATAGGGAGACCCAACCCAACCCAAACCTACCTCACTCAATCCCATCCAACTTTTTCCCTATTTGGTTTGGTTTGCTTTGTGCATGATCATTGCCACTCATCATCATCACCATTTACATGGAATAGCCCAACAAATCTCTCTCACTTGTAATTCACCTTCCAAGCTCCCAATGCTTCTCTAACTCCCACCAATTTTGTAGAATAGTTATTAAAAACAACAAAAACAAATTCTTGATTTCGTCACCCCAGCTCTCTTCCCAAGGTCTGTGCTGTGATCGCTTCTCTTCTTCCTTTTGTGTTCCCTGTTTGTGATTCTCTTTGACTTCATTTCTGTTTTTTTGTTTTTATTTGTATTTTCTGCATAACCCCTTTATTAAAATGTTCAGAACTCTCTGAATTGTATGTTTTTGGTGAAGGAAAACAAGAGCCTTTTTATGCCCTTTGTTTGGAGGCTCCAGTAAAAAAAAAACTGTCTGTTTGCTGAATCGGAAGTTAGAGGGGTTAATTGATTGAAAAGGTGGTAGTGAGTTATCATTAGATGCTGACCTTTTCTTTTATAGTTTTTTTCTTTTTTTGCAATTGATGTTTTTGCCATACCGAATCTGAGAGTGAGAGTGAACTAGTAGGCTGTGTTTGGTTGTTTGTAGTGAAAACTGCAGATTTGGGAGGAATGGATTTGTGGCAAAATTTTACGGGTTGAATCCTGATTTGCAAAAATGGGTTAATCATATCAGCCACAGTTGTGAGTTTTCAAATCTGGAGTTTCTTACCAAGTCCATATGTGGTTGACCAAAAAGAATTTTACAACTTTTTCTTTTGTTTGTCCATTTTCTTTTACATCATGCCGAAGGTTCCAGTACAAGTTGAGATGGATTTCGTATTGCTTAATTATATGCTTTATCTTGAGTTCATCTATATAATATGTTCCAGTGATTCTTTAGAAAGTTTACTAAACAAGCAATATAAATTGAAAAAAAGAATCCTAGCTCCTGATTTATTATCGTATGTCTTGAGCTGCTGGTAATCTTTTTTTGCTATGTTGTACATAGGAGACACGCAGAAGGAGAACAATAATGGCTGACATTGGGCGTTGGAATGGACATGCAAATAGTGTACAGCCAAATAGGCACCCTGCTGCAATATCTGAAGTAGATGAATTCTGCAATGCTCTTGGCGGAAACAGGCCAATCCATAGCATTTTAATTGCAAACAATGGAATGGCAGCAGTCAAGTTCATACGTAGTGTTAGGAGCTGGGCCAATGAGACATTTGGCACAGAGAAAGCCATCTTGTTGGTTGCCATGGCTACTCCAGAGGACATGAGAATCAATGCAGAACATATCAGAATAGCTGATCAATTTGTGGAAGTACCTGGTGGAACCAATAACAATAACTATGCCAATGTGCAGCTTATTGTTGAGGTGTGTGATGTTGACTTCATGAGATTTTATAATTCAACATGTCAAGCATATTTTGTTAATGAAAGTAAAAAAAGACAAAGTACGGATGGAAATTATACTTGGCCATGTATATTTCATTTTTCTGATTTTTTAAAGGTTATCAATTTGAATGTCATCTACAAAGAACATAATGCTATTGATCTTCCAGACATAAAATATTCATTCTATAAAAATTCTTATTGCACAATTTGTTCATGTTGCTGGATACTTTCTTGTTGCCTATAGCTCAATGAAGTTCATTCTTGTCACTATAGTGATTTCAGTGCTTATGTAGTACTGATTATTTTTTGACCTATATAACTTACAAATTCTGTGTACTGGCATGCAATGTACTGCCCAGATGGCTGAGATAACTCATGTTGATGCGGTGTGGCCTGGTTGGGGTCATGCTTCCGAAAATCCTGAGCTTCCAGATGCATTAAAAGCAAGAGGAATTGTATTTCTTGGACCTCCTGCCATATCTATGGCTGCATTGGGAGATAAAATTGGTTCATCCTTGATTGCTCAAGCAGCAGAAGTGCCAACCCTTCGATGGAGTGGTTCTCATGTAGATTTCAATCTCCCATTATTGTGCTTTTCTTTTGTGAGAGATGCCCTGCTCATGAGTTGAAGTTTCTTCTTACAGGTGAAAATTCCTCCTGAAAGTTCCTTGATTACTATTCCTGATGAAATTTATCGGGAAGCGTGTGTGTATACAACGGAGGAAGCAGTAGCGAGTTGTCAAGTTGTAGGATACCCTGCAATGATCAAAGCATCTTGGGGTGGTGGTGGTAAAGGAATAAGAAAGGTTTACTTCTTACATAAACACTACTGTAGCGTTTAGAAAATCCTATAGCATTCACGCTGTTATTCTTGTAACCTAGCTTTATCTTCCAGTAGTATGTTATTTGTTTTCAAATTGAAAACTTCGTACACACCCATAAGAAGAAGAAACATTTTTGTCCAATCCTATTTTGGTATTTTATTTGGCAAATTTAGAAACTAACAGTCTTATGAATTTTTTAGGTTCATAATGATGATGAGGTAAGGGCATTGTTCAAGCAAGTTCAAGGTGAAGTTCCTGGTTCACCTATATTTATAATGAAGGTTGCATCCCAGGTTAGATAATCCACTGAACTTTGATCTGAAAGGACATGATTCTAGGGTCTTGGTCGAATTCTTATAATCTCTTTTGTTTCTGAGTAGAGTCGACATCTAGAAGTCCAGTTACTTTGTGATCAGTACGGAAATGTTGCAGCTTTGCATAGTCGTGATTGCAGTGTTCAAAGGAGGCACCAAAAGGTACACAAACGTTTTGTTGCCCACCAAACTTCCATGGTGGAGTGAATCTCTCAAATTGCCTAATCAATCCTCTTTAACAGATTATTGAGGAGGGTCCCATTACCGTAGCACCCATAGAAACAGTGAAACAACTGGAACAAGCAGCTAGACGGTTGGCTAAATCTGTAAATTATGTCGGGGCGGCTACTGTTGAGTATCTATATAGTATGGAAACTGGAGAGTACTACTTTTTAGAGTTGAACCCTCGGCTACAGGTAGCCCTCAACCACCTTTTAGCTTTAGTACTTATGTTTGGGAAATGCTTGTGTTATATTTTTGGAGATATTGTAAGGATGGTAGCGGGGCTTGAAATCAGTTCTTCCTACTTTCCAGACCTTGTCTTGTTTTTATGTTATTTTGTTTTTCCTTTTTCTTTTCACCATCAGTGATTCTTTTGTTATTGATTGTTTTATAGGTTGAACATCCTGTTACTGAGTGGATAGCAGAGATAAATCTGCCAGCAGCCCAAGTTGCCGTTGGGATGGGTGTCCCCCTCTGGCAAATTCCTGGTACAACTTCAGATATATTCTTTAGGTTAAATTATTCACTTGATCCCTAGAAAGCACTGACAACTTTGTAAAATAGCATGTCACCGTATCCAACACTTTTTGAATATGACAATTGTCTGACATTCCTTCAACACTTGCGTGACACTCTCCAACTATGTCATAATTATTCTTTTTAGTTCTTACACCTCTTTGAATAATCTTGGAAACTTAGACACAATTTGAACACAAGTAAAGAGAGTGAACCGCAGCTATTATTGACTAAACACTTTCTAAAGTAAGAAAAATTAGAAGAAACCAACTTATATCATAAACTTTGTTATCCTCATAATTCTTTTGTTGATGTTTGTTTTCATAGGGCTTAACTAGTTATTTTGACTTTTAAGATGTATGTTTCCGAAAATTTAATTATGAGGGCCATTATTATAGAAAAACTGTAAGTTTACAAATTTAGTGTGTGAATCATATAAATTTTAATTCTCATTTGAGATTTTGTAATGTTAAAATAAATATTAGATGTGTCGCTGTGTCCTATCCTATAATTTGGACATTAGCCATTCCTGATGTCCATGTCAGTAATGTGTCCTGTGTCTGTATTAGAGTTTGTGCTTCATTATAGTTGTTCCCACTTTAAATTTGTTCACTGCATGAGAAAACTTTAAGTTTTAGTCCCTACACTTGCATAAAAGATAAGTTTGATCTTATAGCCAAAACTAGAGATTTTTTCTTGCAGTGAAAATCCGCCACTAAACCCTTCCTTACATTGTTTAATTTCCACAAAAATTTGATTAGGGACTAACAGTTACAATTTTCTCGTATAGACTTATGCTTAAAATGAGTAAAACAGTTGGGACCTAATGAATAGCTTAACCTATTCTTTACTATTATTTGTTTTCTTCTTTTCTATTAATTGATTTGATTTCTTACATGTATTTCATGTGTCTCCTTTAACAGAGATAAGGCGTTTCTATGGGGTGGAGCATGGTGGGGGGTATGATGCTTGGAGAAAAACTTCAGTTTTAGCTACCCCTTTTGATTTTGACAAAGCACAATCCACAAGGCCAAAAGGTCATTGTGTGGCTGTGCGAGTGACTAGTGAGGACCCTGATGATGGCTTTAAGCCTACAAGTGGCAAAGTGCAGGTTAACTACCAAGCCCAACAACAATATCGTCTTTTGCTTCACTCTTCGTGTAACTTGTACTGAGTTCAAGTATTTGTGCAGGAGCTTAGCTTTAAAAGCAAGCCAAATGTGTGGGCATACTTCTCCGTCAAGGTAAGTCTTCTGTTTCTTCAGATGCAGGCATAACTAAATGTTGTGGTGCTAAAATTTGTTGAATTATATATTTGCAGTCTGGAGGAGGAATTCATGAATTCTCAGATTCACAGTTTGGTAAGTAGTGAAATTAATTAAACAAGTAAAAAAATTAACTATTATTGATTTTCAGTGACCAATATATCATTATGATCTTCAATTGGGAACTTGTATATTACATAGTATTATGTTGATATTGTTTAGAATTCACATACCACCTGCCTCAATTATTGGGTGTAACTTGTATATTTGTTGGAGAAGGTCATTTAACGGAAAGTGGTTTTAAGATGTAAACATGGTAGCGGAGCCTATATATAGCCTATCTTTGTGAATCATATATTCTGGTGGCATCTCCTTTTCGGTAGGCATCGAGGAGGGGTGTTAGAAGTCTCACATCTATTGTCTCCATCAATTCGCGAAGTGCAAGTTATATATCAGTTAGACAATATTCTATCTGAGATTAAAGGATGGAGTCTAATAGATATATTACAATATGGATCTATTTTGTTCGGTTTTACCTTCTCCATCTTCTTTCAATGCATAATGAGCAGTACACCTCACTTGTTATGGGACATATGATTAATATTTGCACTCATGATCTTAGCAGTAGAGCCAAGAGCTAGGATGTACAGTTGGGTTTGATCGAAGGTTGGCAAAACGGAAATTTAAATGCATTTGTCAAACAGACGTGTGCTGGCACACATTTTCTTGAGTATGTAAAATTGTTCTTCATAAGTCTCCACATTAAGCAGTGGTAATAGTTTCTTGAGGGTGAGCCTTGGCACAAGAATAAAGTTGAGCCTTGGTGACTAGTTGGTTATGACTTCGAATCCAAAAATACCCTCTTTGCATATGCAAGAATAAGGTTATGTACAAGGACCACCCTCTTTCATACTTTCAGTGCGTAGCGTTTTTGCACTGTGGTATGTTAGCTTTTTGTGGCACAATAATTTCTTAACATGCAATGGCTGCGTAACTGACAATTCATTGTCATTGCAGTTTTATGTTGGTTGTCATCCTCATATCTGTATTAGAGGTATTAACAGGAATATGTATCACCCAATAGTTATATAAGGAATAACAATATTGTGATATATTTACTGAAAATTTTACCACCTTTTCCTGATAAAGGAAAGGAGACAGAGTGGCATTTTGCAAGTTAAGGGGCTGGAGTAGGAAAAATGTCATGGAAATGGAGGGAGGTTCTTTTAGACTACAGGTGCTAGGGAATAAAGATGATCATTGTTGAGCAAAGAAGCAAAACATCATGTTCACCCAGTTCTCTCAGATTTAGTTAGAGCTTCTGATAATGATTTTGAAATATTGTTGATTCTTCTGTTAAGTAATTTATATAACAAACTTCATTATTGGTGAATTTGTAACTGTAGGGTATAAATTTTCCATAACATTTTTGTTCTTAAGGATCATATATTACACAATTCCCATACTATACTCACTTTATATTATCTTCTAATTCGACTCTTTTACCTCAGGGCATGTGTTTGCTTTTGGAGAATCTAGGGCTTTAGCAATTGCAAATATGGTTCTAGGGCTGAAGGAGATTCAAATTCGGGGAGAAATCCGTACCAATGTTGATTACACCATTGATCTTCTGAATGTAAATTACTCCCTACGACTGCAAGTTGTTTTATGAAAGGTGTTTAAAATGCTGAAGTGACAATAGTGCAATATTTGATCACAGGTTTCTGACTACCGAGACAACAAAATTCACACAGGTTGGCTGGACAGTAGAATTGCAATGCGGGTTAGAGCAGAGAGGCCTCCCTGGTATCTTTCTGTTGTTGGAGGGGCACTCTATGTGAGCAAACTTGTTTTTTATATCCTTTATCTTCTTGAGCTTTTGTTAGTTTCATATGTGCATTCATGAACTGTGATTCTTGCAATTAATGCAGAAAGCTTCTGCTAGCAGTGCAGCTTTGGTTTCAGACTATGTTGGCTATCTTGAAAAGGGACAAATCCCTCCCAAGGTATTGTGAATGAGAAGACCATATAGTTTTCTCAGTGGCTTTAAACCCTATAGTGATGCTAATATTTTTTGCAACTGTTACAGCACATATCTCTTGTCCATTCTCAAGTGTCCTTGAACATTGAGGGAAGCAAATATACGGTATGTATTCTTATAAATGTCAATTTGGTTTTCTCCTTACCTTTGTTGTGATTCATATCTTGTAAAACAATTTCTAGATTGACATGATACGAGGTGGATCTGGAAGTTATAGATTGAGAATGAATCAATCAGAGATAGAAGCAGAAATACATACTTTACGTGATGGAGGTTTGCTAATGCAGGCAAGTATTTGTTCTCTAAACACCTATGTATGCGTGTTTTTTTTATTTTGTAGTTTTCCCCATAACAATCCTATTTATCATACTCAAATTTATAGCATTCCATGGTTTGTGAACATTTTACATTACTATTTCAATCTCAATTAGATTATTTTGGTATAATTTCCTTCATATAGACATAAACAATTGCTGCTCTGGCTCCTAAAATTTTAGTATCATCACTTAATCGTTTAGCATAAACTATTTGTGAATGCATTGTGCTTCTCTATCAGTATGTTACAGAAATGTTATGTATGAAAAAGTACTTCACTTTTTCTAGAGATGTTCAAACCTTTTTTTTTTATTTTTTTAACATTGGAAAGGAATGTGGGCATTTAAGTACAGCTGATTTATCCTTATTTAACAATTGCATTATTTTATCAGGCTTAAGACTCAAAGCAGACCATATCTGGAAAGAGATTTATTAAAGCAACAAATAATACTTTAGTATGGATAGTCGATGATTGGCCTGTTTAGAAGAAATGATATGTGTGTCTAAAGTGCATTTTTAATTCATGCTAGTCATAAAGTAGAACTATTCACCAAAAAAAATATAAACTGGATAATTATTGTGCTGCATCAATAACTTTATCTTAATTTGTCTAACAGTGTACTTTACCCTAAACATCCATATTTTACAACTGGTCTTTTTTGTTCTATATCTGGTTCTTGAGTTATTAACTAGAAGTTTCCACTTGTTACAGCTGGATGGAAACAGTCATGTAATATATGCAGAGGAAGAAGCAGCTGGTACTCGCCTTCTAATAGATGGAAGGACTTGCTTGCTTCAGGTGAAATTAGTTTATTTTAACATTAACTAATTTTTTTGTGTCCAAGGTAAGTTTTTAAACCATTTTTGTCTATACAGAATGATCATGATCCATCGAAGTTGGTGGCGGAGACACCATGCAAGCTTTTGAGATATTTGGTTGCAGATGACAGTCATGTTGATGCTGACACACCATATGCTGAAGTTGAGGTCATGAAAATGTGCATGCCTCTTCTTTCACCTGCTTCTGGGAATATTCATTTCAAAATGTCTGAAGGTCAAGCAATGCAGGTATTTAGCATTCTGTTCCACATAGGAAGTACAGGTGCTCAAATTGTAGAAGATAAATAAATTATCACCTTTTGCAGGCTGGTGAACTTATAGCAAGTCTTGACCTAGATGATCCTTCAGCTGTAAGAAAGGCAGAACCCTTCACAGGGAGCTTCCCAGTCCTGGGACCTCCTACTGCAATTTCTGGTAAAGTTCATCAGAAATGTGCTGCAAGCTTAAATGCTGCACGGATGATTCTCGCTGGGTATGAGCACAATATTGATGAAGTGAGTAAAGTCTTCACCTTGATTTATAAACACTATAATTTTACTGCATTCTAGGTGGTTGAGTAATCTATTACGGATAGGAGATTTTTGGATTCTATTATTATTATTAGACATATATATGCATCTTGTTAACAAGCTAGACAACTATCTCAGGTTGTGCAAAGTTTGCTTAATTGTCTTGATAGTCCTGAGTTGCCTTTCCTTCAATGGCAAGAGTGCTTGGCAGTTCTGGCAACCCGTCTTCCCAAAGATCTAAAAAATGAGGTACAGGGATACCATGCTGCATTTCTTTTTTCTTTCTCTGGTCTAGTACGTCAAAAGTAATCTGAATTGGTGTTGAACTGTGTGGCTTTTTAGTTGGAATCAAAATATAAGGAGTTCGAGAGTATTTCAAGCTCCCAAATTGTTGATTTCCCTGCCAAATTATTGAAGGGAATTCTTGAAGTAAGTTTTTTTTCCTGAATTGTTCATTTTGGTGTTTTCCCTTCTAATGTGAATAATTTATGAGGCACGTTTTACACTGCAGGCTCATCTTTCTTCCTGTCCCGACAAAGAAAAAGGAGCCCAAGAAAGACTAGTTGAACCTTTGCTGAGTCTTGTTAAGTCTTATGAGGGTGGAAGAGAGAGCCATGCCCATATAATTGTTCAATCCCTTTTTGAAGAGTATCTTTCTGTTGAGGAGTTATTTAGCGATAATATTCAGGTTATTATAATTATTCAGCTGCTTGTACTGATATTATGTGGGTAGTCTGTTTTGACCTTTTACGACTTCTTCCCACCGAAGTAGTTTTTTTCTGGTTGATGTTAATACTTATAAGAATCTTTGGTTCATTGTTATTGTGCATTATTATTTCTATTTCTTACAAGATTCAAACTGATAATTATATATTTTTCTTTCTTTGTCTAAATCAAATAGTTTCTTTATTGTCTGAGGGAGCTTTATATAAAAACTGATAAAAAAAAAGTTTAGTTTTCTTCTTTTGCCTGTTCATTTGAATTTACAAATTACTTGTCTATCAGGCAACAAAATATACACTAGGAACTAAGAAACTTTTCTAATATAAAAGTTGCTTTCTTTATCTTTTAGTTTTCTAGAATATTCATGTCTCTTCGGTTGATGTCTAGGCTGATGTAATTGAACGTCTGCGTCTTCAATACAAGAAAGATCTATTGAAGATTGTTGATATAGTGCTCTCTCATCAGGTATGAACTTTTATAACAACTTCAGTTACGGTGTTTTGCTTCCTCGATGTCTTGTTGACATTATACAGCAATTGAGTTAACTGCTTTTTGTGATTTTTCAGGGCATCAAGAGTAAAAATAAGCTGATATTGCGTCTAATGGATAAATTGGTTTATCCTAACCCTGCTGCCTATAGGGATCAGTTAATCCGTTTTTCTTTACTCAACCATACAAATTATTCGGAGGTTGGACATTACCCTGAGAAATTCTATTCAAGCTGAAAATAGAATTCCATGTTATTCATCACATATTTTTAGTACATGGCATCTCTTCTACTTGGAGAGCATTGTGAATATATATATCCTTCAATTATGTACTTTCCATTTCATCTTGCGGATGATACTTTTACCTCTTTGGAACATTTTGAGCGGAATCCTGATTTGTAATTATCTTGATGCAGTTGGCACTAAAGGCAAGTCAACTTCTCGAACAAACTAAATTAAGTGAACTTCGATCCCACATTGCTAGAAGTCTTTCTGAACTAGAGATGTTCACGGAGGATGGTGAAAATATTGATACTCCCAAGAGGAAGAGTGCCATTAATGACCGAATGGAGGACCTCGTTAGTGCTCCTTTGGCTGTTGAAGATGCCCTTGTGGGTTTATTTGATCACAGTGATCACACCCTTCAGAGGAGGGTCGTTGAAACTTATATACGCAGACTCTACCAGGTATTTCAGTTTTACTGCTAGTTTCATATTTTAAATTTTTTCTGACTTCGTTATATTTTGCCTTGGGGGAGGTGATGAAAGGAGATTATCACATGCTTTTCTAACTTTTAATATTTTCTATCAGCCGTATCTTGTCAAAGGGAGTGTTAGGATGCAATGGCACAGATCTGGTCTTATTGCCACATGGGAGTTCTATGATGAGTACATTGAAAGGAAGAATGGGGTTGAAGACCAAACCTCGAAGAAATCAGTGGAGGAGAAAGACAGTGAGAAAAAGTGGGGAGTGATGGTTGTAATTAAATCTCTTCAATTTTTGTCTGCAATTATCAGTGCTGCATTGAGGGAGGCAACCAATAACCTTCATGAAGCACTGACAAGTGGTTCTGCCGAACCAGTTAACCATGGTAATATGATGCATATTGGATTAGTGGGCATAAATAACCAGATGAGTTTATTGCAAGACAGGTACTGTTTCAGTAACTCCTCATATTAGTTTGAACCTTTTGTTTTTGTTTTTTTCCAAATTGTTGAAGCATCAATGGTTTTGTAGCTTACATTTTGTTTGAGATCTATAGAGTAGTTCTGGTATTTTAACTGTTGGCTGTTTGATTGGGATCAAAATGGGACCACTAACTAAAATTAAAATTACAGTTTTCTAGAAGAAAACAAAGTGTAGATGGACTAATATGCTCTCTGTTTAGCTACTGATCTGAACCTCCTCTTTCTTGTTGACACAAGCAACTTCTGGTGTTTTGCAGTGGTGATGAGGATCAGGCTCAAGAGAGAATCAATAAATTAGCTAAAATACTCAAAGAGCAGGAAGTAGGCTCCACCATTAGAGCTGCAGGTGTCAGTGTAATCAGCTGTATCATCCAAAGGGATGAAGGACGTGCCCCAATGCGGCACTCTTTTCACTGGTCAGAAGAAAAGCTGCACTATGCGGAGAAACCTTTGTTGCGTCATCTGGAACCTCCACTATCCATTTATCTTGAATTGGTTAGTTATTTTTTCAAGTCCCTGTACTTTAGAAGGTGGGAGAAGGCAAATTCCATTTATATGCTTGATCTTAAACTCAAATATTTGTCTGATTATAGGACAAACTTAAGGGCTATGAGAATATTCGGTATACTCCATCTCGAGATCGTCAATGGCACCTCTACACAGTTGTGGATAACAAGCCACAACCCATTCAAAGAATGTTTCTTCGCACACTCGTAAGACAGCCAACTACAAATGAAGGATTTTCTTCGTATCAAAGGCTGGATGCAGAAACATCTCGCACCCAATTGGCTATGTCCTTTACTTCAAGGAGCATTTTTAGGTCCGTGATGGGTGCAATGGAGGAGTTGGAACTTAATGCGCACAACGCCAATATAAAATCTGAGCATGCTCATATGTACCTCTATATCATTCGGGAGCAACAAATAGACGATCTTGTTCCCTATCCAAAGTAATTTTAGCTACAAACTTGTCAATATATGTTCTGTTGGCATATGGCCAAGAAGCTTTTGTCTCTGGCTTACATTTTGGATGTTAATACCAGGAGAATTAATGTAGATGCTGGGAAAGAAGAAACAACAGTTGAGGCAATCTTGGAAGAACTCGCACAGGAAATCCATTCATCTGTTGGTGTAAGAATGCATAGATTAGGGGTTGTTGTGTGGGAAGTTAAGCTCTGGATGGCAGCTGGTGGACAGGCAAATGGTGCTTGGAGGGTCATTGTAAACAATGTGACTGGTCATACATGCACTGTACACGTAAGTCTATTTTACTTCAAAATTTCAAGAAAATATTTTCTGCATGCCTCAACTTTTCCGTTTAGCTTTATATATGTGTGTGTGTGTGTGTGTGTGTGTGTGTGGACAATGTTGGTCTTCAATTGGTAGGGTTCAACAATATATTCTCATTGTTAGTTATATATCACCTGCATTTAAAGGATTATTAATGGGGACTATTTATAAATATTGATTTGATTCTTAATTTGTATAATTTCAGATATACCGAGAAAAGGAGGATACCAACACTCATAAAGTGGTATACAGTTCAGTCTCGGTTAAGGGTCCACTGCATGGTGTGCCAGTGAACGAAAATTATCAACCTTTGGGAGTTATTGACCGAAAACGTCTTTCAGCTAGAAAGAACAGCACCACATACTGCTACGATTTTCCTCTCGTAAGTTCTAATTATTTGAAATATAGGTGTACCACTTTTTGTTATGACTTGATGACACAAGAAGTCAAACCATGTTTCCTGAACGATATAATTCTTGCAGGCATTTGAAACTGCTTTGGAACAGTCATGGGCAATCCAACAGCCAGGATTTCAAAGAGCCAAAGATAAAAATCTTCTAAAGGTAACAGAGCTTAAATTTGCAGAGAGAGAAGGTAGCTGGGGTACTCCTCTTGTTCCTGTGGAGCGTTACCCTGGACTCAATGATGTTGGTATGGTAGCCTGGTTTATGGATATGCGTACCCCTGAGTTCCCATCTGGAAGAACAATATTGGTTGTTTCTAATGATGTGACCTTCAAGGCTGGTTCTTTTGGCCCGAGAGAGGATGCTTTCTTCCGTGCAGTAACTGATCTTGCGTGTAAAAGAAAACTACCTTTAATTTATTTAGCAGCAAATTCTGGTGCCCGTTTAGGTGTAGCAGAGGAAGTCAAATCCTGTTTCAAAGTTGGTTGGTCTGACGAATCCAGTCCTGAGCATGGCTTTCAGTATGTATATTTAACACCTGAGGACTATGCTCGGATTGGATCTTCAGTCATAGCACATGAATTAAAGCTTGAAAGTGGAGAAACCAGATGGGTTATAGATACCATTGTTGGCAAGGAGGATGGCCTTGGGGTTGAAAACTTGAGTGGCAGTGGGGCTATTGCTGGTGCTTATTCAAGGGCATACAAGGAAACTTTTACATTGACATATGTGACTGGCAGAACTGTTGGAATAGGGGCTTATCTTGCTAGGCTTGGGATGAGATGCATACAGAGGCTTGATCAGCCCATAATTCTTACTGGTTTTTCAGCACTAAACAAACTACTTGGTCGGGAGGTATACAGCTCTCACATGCAACTTGGTGGACCCAAAATCATGGCTACAAATGGAGTCGTTCATCTTACAGTTTCTGACGATCTTGAAGGTGTTAATTCTATTTTGAAGTGGCTTAGCTACATTCCTTCTCATATAGGTGGAGCGCTTCCCATTGTTAAGCCTCTTGATCCTCCAGAAAGACCAGTGGAGTATTTACCAGAAAACTCATGTGATCCTCGTGCTGCCATTTCTGGAACCCAAGATGGTAATGGAAGATGGCTGGGAGGCATCTTTGACAAGGACAGCTTTGTGGAGACACTGGAGGGATGGGCTAGAACAGTTGTTACAGGAAGGGCAAAGCTTGGAGGAATCCCTGTGGGAATTGTTGCTGTAGAAACACAGACAGTAATGCAAATAATACCTGCTGATCCTGGTCAGCTTGATTCTCATGAGAGGGTTGTTCCTCAAGCTGGGCAAGTCTGGTTTCCTGATTCTGCAACCAAGACAGCCCAAGCAATATTGGATTTCAATAGAGAAGAGCTCCCACTTTTCATTCTCGCAAACTGGAGAGGCTTTTCAGGAGGGCAAAGGGACCTTTTTGAAGGAATTCTTCAGGCTGGTTCAACTATTGTGGAGAACCTTAGAACATACAAGCAGCCCATATTTGTGTACATCCCAATGATGGGTGAACTCCGAGGTGGTGCATGGGTGGTTGTTGACAGTCAAATCAATTCAGACCACATTGAAATGTATGCTGATCGAACAGCTAAAGGTAATGTCCTTGAGCCAGAAGGAATGATTGAGATCAAATTCAGAACAAGGGAATTGTTGGAGTGTATGGGTAGACTTGATCAACAGTTGATAACTCTGAAGGCAAAACTTCAGGAAGCCAAGAGTAACAGGGACCTTGCCTCCTTTGAATCCCTACAGCAGCAGATTAAATCCCGTGAGAAACAGCTTTTGCCTGTGTATACCCAGATAGCTACAAAGTTTGCTGAACTGCATGATACTTCTTTAAGAATGGCTGCCAAGGGTGTAATTAGGGAAGTTCTGGACTGGCGTAACTCCCGGGCTGTCTTCTACCAGAGACTTCATCGAAGAATTGGAGAGCAGTCACTGATCAACAGTGTGAGAGATGCTGCTGGTGATCATTTGTCACATGCATCTGCAATGAACTTGCTCAAAGAATGGTATTTGAATTCTGACATTGCCAATGGTAGAAAAGATGCGTGGTTGGATGATGAAGCCTTCTTCAAATGGAAGAATAATCCTGCACATTACGAGAATAAACTAAAGGAACTGCGTGTGCAGAAAGTGTTACTTCAATTGACAAACATTGGTGACTCAGCTCTAGATTTGCAGGCTCTACCTCAGGGTCTTGCTGCCCTTTTAAGCAACGTAAGGAACTTGAACTTTGCATTTCATTAGCTATGTTGTTACTAATTGTTTTCTTTACTGTTTATGTTTGTTACTTGCTTCATTACATCTTGGACATTTTGGTGCAGTTGGAGTCTTCGGATCGTGGGAAGTTGACTGATGAACTTCGAAAGGTACTTGGTTAGAGGACCCTGTTTTGTGTCTTATAAATGTAAGGGATTGTGTCCCTTGGCCAAGTTGTTGTTCCCAAGGGAAAGGAGGCAGTAGCATATCCCTCATTATTGAAGGGATCCGTTGCTTCAAATTGTAAATGTCTTGGATTGATAATTAAATTATGCAGTTAGAGGATCAAAACCAGCATCGCCATGTTCCATCTATTTATTGGCTGGTTGATTAATTCTCTTCCTACATTTGAATAAAAAATGTAATAACGTGTAACTTTGTTTTTCTATGCATAACAATTTTGGGTAGTCTGATATATGCTTTCCATCAATCTTGCTACCATTACTCCCTTCAGAATTCTGCTAATTTTAAAGCACCATCAATTTAAGTTTCTCATGATCGGTGGCCTAGTTCGTATATTCTTTCTAGCTTCAAATAACCATCAGAGTATTAGTCAATTTTTGGAGCAATTCTCTTACTAATTTTAATAATTAGTGTTCTTAATTTGACAGCATTTTCTCCTGACTTACTCGTGATTTTAGCCAAAAAGGCAAATAAAGGTATCCGATCCCCTGTTACTCCTCGTCATTTACATGTTTGCATAAAGCAATAAAATAACAAATAAAAGACCCCAACATTAAAAGTCTTAACGCGAATAACGAGAGACTTGGACATCAAATAAGACCTGGGCAAACAACTAAGACCTCAAAAAGACAAGTTTTAATCTTAGAATTAAGTATCAAGTAAGCTTTACCCACAACCGAATTTGTTAAATCTCTGGCCTCATGCAATAAAGAGTTGTCAGCCCTAAGGCAAAACATGTGTCCGAGGGGTTCACGCTTACTCATTCCTATTTGAGGGTTATATCCTTCTGAAATTTGAGCATAATATGTGCTTGGACTATGGTCAAGCTCAAGCATTAATAGAGTTACATCGGTAGAAAACACAAAGAAACAAAACAATTGAAGGAACACACACCATTAATCGGGAACCAATCAGTAACAGGCCAATTATACTAGCAAATAGTGCCTTGGTGCATATGCATATCTTCGATATATTCTTCTCATTCTCGCATATTCTTCAATGTTTCGGTCATCAAGAGTAGAGCATGGGTACCAAACAAAAATTGCTAAACATTAACTGAATACTGATTTCCACATAAATGTTTTAGTTTTTCTTTTCTTTTTAAATAAACATTGAAACTAAATGATTTTTGGAGACCATGAAATTAAGAACTTCCTAAATTGCTTCTGCGGATTACCTATTTGCAGTTACAGCGTTGCATCATATCTTTGGACCATTGATTTAAAAGTTCTACAAATCAATTTAAAAATCATCCCAACCAAAAAAGGAGGGCATCACGTGATAATATCAGTAGGAGAAACATACAACAAAACTGATCACCACGGCTTGAAATCCATGGGAAATGTACATAGCCAGATTGAATTTGGCGTCATATACATGACTGATAAATGTAAAGAAAACTAGCTAGAAATCACCACGTACGTAATCGGAGCGTTTCTATTTACCGATACAGAACTTGCCAAATATATTTGATAAAACCTCCTCCGATATATTTTCTCCACTTATCTGTCCAAGGGACAATGCAGCATCCCTTAAATCAATTGTCCAAAAATCCAGAGGCAGTTCCTCCTTTATTGATGATTGTAACCTTGCAAGTGCTTCCTTGGTCCGAACAAGTTGTTCACATTGTCTCTGATGAATCATCGTTATATCAGCAAACACAATCCAGATTCAAGTGATCCCCCCAAAAGAAAAGAAGCTTATTTTACTACTCTTTGGTGACTATGTGGGTGCATGTGCAAGAATGTTGTCATGTAACAGAAGAAACACTTGAGCCATTGCTTGGAGGGAGTGAAAATGGAATAGTAGAAAACAGAGAAGTCTTTGTAGAGTCCAGCAACATGGTTATTTACCGTCAAACATTTTCTTCTTAGCTAAGCATAATCTTGACCATTACTTGTAGTTCAAATTTACCAAATAAAGATACATGGTCTCTAAGAGTCTATTCGTTCCTTCCCTTACCATTTAAAAGGTTAAGAAAAATTTGAAGCCACGACTATGTGAGAAAAATGGAAAGCCAAAATGATAGCTTACCTGATTGACAGTCCATCTGCGACCCCCAGCAGGAATGCCTTCAAGACCCACAATCTGTAATACAGCCCTCTCTAAGTCTTGTAATCCTTGACCAGTAACAGCACATGTAAACACATGTTTGCTGAAAATTTTATGACTCTCGAATCCTTTGTCCCATTCAGTCTCAGCACAAGGTTTACAATCTATCTTGTTGACCACTAGGATTACTGGGGTGGATGATCCAGTTGATCCCTGTCTTACAACAGAAAGGTTAATTAAAGATTGCAAATTAATATGAATATGCATCTTTTCTTTTCTGGTAGAAAATAATAACAAGTACCAAGCTTAATACTAAAAGAAAGATAAAAGGTGTAGTGCAATATTTATTATGTTTGAGAGCATAATCTTACAAAATGTAATTTTTAGGGATAACTACAGGATCTAAATGGTCTTTCTGGAGCCATGAATTGATTCCACCTAGCAGAAAAAAGTCTTTTACTCTTGTTGTTGACTATAGGATACCAATTTATTTAAGGCAGCCAGGTGTCTGCATGCCAATTTATCATGTCATGTCATATCATATTAAGAATATGTTTGTGGTAACATATATAGTTTGATGCTTCCTAGTTAGCATAGATATCTTGATAGTAACGTTTCTCTCAAATGTTAAATGATGCGACTACTTCTCCTTCAAATAAAATGTTTATGCTTCTATCTATATCAAGATAGTATTAAATATAATGAATAAAACAAGGAGAAAGGGGAGAAAAAAAATTATATGGTCAAACCTTGGTAGATTGAATCCTTTCGAGAAGTTTGGTGTCTTCAGATGTCCACCCTTCAACAGCACTCACGGTCATGATAATTAAATCAGCACCCCTAGCAACTGCTTCAGATCGCTCTATGCCTAGTAGGAGAATGAAAATATAAATTTCAGTACATCATGTGAAGTAATGATGTTAATGTAAGGAGCAAAACACTAGATGCAGACGACAAAATGCATCTAATCCAACTATAGCTAAGTCAAATCATGCAAAGTCTATAGCCGTAATATCTATCTAATTTTCACTAGATTTTATGAGTGTTTCATTTAAACTACACTTAAAGCAAGTGATAATTATTAGAAAGCTTGTATAAATTACTTTGAGCTGACTATATTTAGTTTGTAAAAAAAATGCATTCAATCAAGTTTAAGATATCATTAGAAACCGAATTACTGCGTGGAGCCATTGAAAAAGCTGGATTTAAACAGGTTGCAGACACTATAACATCACATTTGAAAGGCAACTTAATGATCTAGAGCCTACAATACAGACAAGAGAAAGATGGTGCAACAAAAACAAAGGAAAATTACATATGTCCTGAACTCAAAGGAGAAAAGAAAGAAAGCCGCACCGAGCTTTTCCACAATGTTATCAGTGTCCCTGATGCCTGCTGTATCAAGCAGGGTTATAGGAATACCACTGACACTGATACTTGCTTCAATCACATCACGAGTGGTTCCAGCAATTTCAGTAACTATTGCCCTCTCACTCTGCATGCTACAAGAAGATCAATGCTCAATAAGTTAAACAATCACAATGTTTTACGTATACATACATACACATATATAAATTTATATATTATGTTTGTGTAGTTCTTCCGCTTAAATTAAATTAAGGACTTGAGATGCAGATTAAGTACAAAAATACTACGTGAATGATTTCAGTTGGCCATCACCAAGGTCAATATCAACAGAAAAGATTCAATAAACAATAAAATATCAAATTTAAGTTATCAAATAACCAAAATGACGATGACATACTTTGCTCCATGCATTCAGAAGACTTGACTTGCCAACATTCGGGCGCCCAACTATAGCTATCTGGAAGAATTTCATGTCAGGATAAAAAATAGAAACAGCAACAGTTATCCTCATATTCGGATAGAAATAGAATGACGAATTCAATTGGATCACAAAGTAACTTAACCTAAATTTATAAAATTGGCTTGTAAAGTAAAGATTATCTCCTTTTATTTACTATAACTTATTTATCTCTTTAATTTATGTGAAATCTCCACCACACTTTTAGGCCACGAATTGGACATCTCAAGTGTAACAATATATAGTTATAAGTAATCCAATGTCAGATAACAAGATAAGTTTAACAGGCTTCATTAAGATATAATTTGTTACCACCACTAAAAATAATGTCAAAACATAATATATATAAATGGGGACAATCTTTACTCTACAATTTCATTTTGTAGGTTTGAGTTAGGTCTAAGCCACCTTGTAAGAGAAGGAACAAACTTCTATACCTATTACAGCATATTATGCGCTGTGTTCCAAACCAAAAAAAAATAAAATGTGAACACTTTAAGAATCTGAATACACAGTTCCAAACCATACCTGTAATCCAGATTGCAGAAGCTTGTCATAGTTTGCTGTCTCCAATGCATTCTCAACGTCTCGTGACATGTCATGAATTTTATCCATAATCAGATTCAAATCCAGAGGCGGCATCTCATCATCGAAGTCCAAACGTGCTTCAATCTCAGTAAGCAACTCAATGCACTGACTCCTCAAAGATCGAACAAGAGAAGAAAAACCACCCTGTCATCAGACGCAACCAGGCAAGTCTTAAACCAAACATTATGACGATGATACAGTAAAACATGAAAGCAATGTTGAGTTAAACATACCTGAATTCCTTGCAGTGCAGCATCTGCAGCAGCCACAGATTTGGCAGCGATTAATCTTCCAACATTTTCGGCTTGTGAGAGATCCAAACGACCGTTAAGAAAAGCGCGAAGAGTAAACTCGCCTAAAAGAAGAAAACACAAATAAGCAATTTGAATTTGGTTGTCGAGCGAGAGTTAAAATAGCATTAGGTTTATTCAGAGTAACAGAGAGGCACCTGGTTGAGCAAGCGTTGCTCCAGCTTCCAAACAAGTCCTTAGCACGCGGCGCAGACACACTTCGCTCCCGTGACACTGAAGCTCCACCACATCTTCGCGCGTGTACGACCTCGGAGCCAGCATCGGCACCGCCAAGACCTCGTCGATCACGTTGCCGTCCGAGTCCAATACGACGCCGTATTCCACGACGTGGCTGGTGGGCCGCCACGAGTTCCGGGCGGGCCGGAACACCCGGCCCGCAATAGACACTGCTCCAGGGCCCGAAAGCCGAACGATTCCAACGGCGGCAGGTGGCCCCCCCAAGGAAGTTACGATGGCCGCAATTGTGTTCCCATTCCCAACAACCTCGTCTACACAGTCCCCCGCTCCCACCCGCTCGTCTTTCTTCACCACTAACTTGTAACTGTCTGAACCTGCGCGGGATTTAACGGTTCTGGAGGTTTTGGAAGGAATAAGATGGTGCCACGTGACTCCGGAACCCAAGAGCAACGCCGTAGGTGGGCGCGGCGGTGGAGCGACGATGGCGCATGTGGTAATGTGACGAAGCACGGCGCGGAGAGCAGCCATTGCTCTGGTTTCGTTTTCTGTCTTGCTGAAGCTACTGTGTTCTCTATCTATCTATCAATCTTTTTGGACATTGCTTTCTACACCCCCACATTTGCTTCCTCTACCATCATAATATGTGAATTGACATTTATACTCTTATTAATGAAAACAGGTTAGGATATTTTGAAAAACGTTTTTCAAAAGATATTGGGTTGTGGGGTGTAAAATGTCTTACGAAAAATATTTAAGAAAGTTTTGTATTTTGGAAAATGTCTTTTTTAAGAAGATTTTGTATTATAGAAAATATTTTCCGTTATGAAAAACGTTTTACGAAAGAGAGGGCATGAGAACCAGTGTTTACGGAAAGCATTTTCCATAGAAAGAGATACCCAAAAATATTTTCCGTAAGTATTCGTCATCACACATTCTCTTTCGAGAAACGTTTTCCATAATATAAAAATATTTTTACGAAAAATATTTTTCGTAAGGCATTTCATATACCTTACTATCCATTTTGAAATTTGTTTTCAGAACCCATTTTCAAAATACGAATATTGCAACAACCTTATACCTACTATGTATCTTCTATATAATATGAAAACAGAAGCCACTTACCTCCCACTCACACAATGATGCTGAGGAGAAGATTTATTTGCAGTACCCACCACCACGGTCACCGAAAAACGTCCAAACCACTTAACAACATTCACTCTCCTTTTGAATTTTCTAGTAAGGGTATTTATGACATTATAATATTTTGATGGGGTGTAGGAAGCAAATGTGGGGTGTCAGAAGCAATTTCCATCTTTTTGTTCCGACGAAGGCCATTTTTTATCCGTTCCTAACCTGTAATATGGATTTTCGCCCATCAATCCCTTCAGAATCCAAGAATCGTAATTGCTTCTTGTACCTCATCAATTGCTTCATGCAACCCATCAATTTTAGAAAATGACAGTTCTGCTCATATCAATTTTGGGGTATATGAGGTGTTCCATAATACAATTTTAGGCTTATGGTATTTTTCGAAACATGTTTCCGAAATACATTTTTAGAATATGTTTTGAAAAATAAATTCTATAGTAGAATATACTTGCTTTTGGAAAATGTTCTAGAAATATCATTTCAGAAATATGTTCTGATTGTACTTTCCACAGTTCAACCTTTCAAACATGAAAATGCTTTCCAATGGAATTCTGTATGTTTTTCGGAATTCACTTTCCGAAAACGAAGCAAAAAACTGCATGAAATTGCAGCAACAGTTTCAATCGAACACATCCTACGATGTCTCTGCAAATCATCACAAATCATCCTTCCAACACAGTAAAACAGTCCTTAATCAAAACAAAGCTTCTTCATCCAAATCCAATTCAAATCTTTCTTCACAAGAGTCAAAATGCAACAACTAAATGGGATGGGGATAAGAAAATGGCTCAAGCACCAACGTTGCCAATGAATTGCACCACCGATGAATTACATCACCTCCACAAGTTAACAATGGTTGTCCAAAACCCTAATATCTTTATATTAATCTAGAGATAGTTCTATCTTTTTCTTTCATTGATTGAGTGAAGGAAGTAATTAATAGGGTGCAGGAAGCAATTGTCTCCAAGAATATGTATCAAGCCTCATTAAGGTTATTTTCTCTTTCGCTTCCTGCACCCCCATTTTTAAAGAGCCTTTATCAAGTTTATAAAGATTTTTTTTTTTTTAAAGAAAGAAAAAAAAAACAATGGTTGTTCGATTCGTCGTTAGGTTGATGAGATGGGTTAACTTATTAATTCACAAATGAAATATGATATACACACCATGAAATAAGATCTACATACAAAGGTAATTTAAAGATTACCTATGATTTAAAAATAGATCATGATATTTTGAC
>Ga0123340_1000409_pt1 | contig 27537 bp, 16 predicted proteins | sample SirMexnodulemix_FD_89961 | JGI IMG/M metagenome (GOLD analysis project Ga0123340, IMG submission 89961) | Root nodule microbial communities of legume samples collected from Mexico - Siratro Mexico nodule mix | ecosystem: Host-associated > Plants > Roots > Nodule | place: Mexico: Nepantla...
ATATTTTAAATATGATGATTGTTTTTAATTATATTATATTAATATTTAAAAAATATAATACAATCAACTATTATAAATTTTTTTTAAATTTATTATTATATAAGTTTACAAATTTATTATTAAATCATGATCATTTCCTTACATATATACCTTGAACAAAAATCAGGAATTTTAAAATTGTTTCTATTACATTTCTAGACAAAGATTTTAAAAATAAATTCAAGATACGTAAAATATATATTATTAATTGTCCTAGAAACATAATTAGTGATTTCAAAAAATAGAAAATGAAAGACAATAAAGATTTATTTATAGAAATTAAAAATAAAATTTACAATTTTGTAAGGACTAGAAATAATGATTTAAATTTTTACAGAGATAAGAAAACAAAGAAAGAAAAAACTGTTGGACCAAAAAAAAAACTAAATAATTATTAATTTTTCAATGAGCAACTGCAACTATATTTTGTTTTTAATTTAATTTTGGGCGTTTTCACAAAAAAATTTCAGTTGACTGCGGTCTTCTGTATCAGTCCTCAGTCAAATCGTTTACTGCGTTAACTTATTTTACAATTTTTTTCTTAATAAATAAATATTTTGGTCAAAGTAATAAATATAATATGCTAATTCTTTGATTTTTTTTCCCTTTCACTGAAACAGAGGATGATCACTAGTCAAAACGTAATTACTTAACGCAATATATATTAGCTAATCTGGTGAAATATAATTAAAAAAATAAATCCCAAATAATCTTGAAAAATATAATATAAATTTTAAATAAAATTAATACAATTTACCAAAGTACGTAAAAAAAAAGTTTATATACCAGGCTAAAAAGGTAACACAGTTATCACTTTTGAGGAAGTACGTCTAAAAATCTAAAAACAGTGTCTGTGAATCATAAGTTTTCTCAATTTAACCTAATAGAAAAAAGGTAAATTCTTAAACTAATATCATAAGTGTTTACTTTAACCGTATATTTTAATATTTAATTATTATTATTTTGGTCAACCTTACCAAACAAACGCGGTGACATGTAAAAAGGTTAAAAAAAGCTAGAAAAAATGAATTTTATTAGTAAAGAAATATAACAGACGAATAATTTTATTAGTAAAAAGATGATTTTTTTTTTTACCCAAGTATCTTTTCATATCCTCCCTTTTAAGACAGAGTTGTTGTTACTGTTGATACGGAAAAGTGAAAGGTAATTTTTGAAGAGGCATATATTTAGTGAGTAATTAAACATTTATTGAGAATTAATTGTGATGGTAAATAATATTAATAAATATTGAAGAAAAAAAAAATTGTGATAGTGTGGTGTGTGGTGTGTCGTTAGGGAACTCTTGGTCCAGCTTAGGAGCCATCATCACACGACCACATTCCAAAAACCCAACAAAACACAAAACACAAAACACAAACACAACACACATCCCAATTCCGAAGGTACAAGCAAAGTCCAACAACACACGAATCAAATCACACACACAACACAAAACAACACAAACTCACTCACACCCCAAACACACTCTCCCCGTTATCCAAACAAAAACTACTCTCCACTCTGTTCTGTTCTGTTTCCCACCACACCCCATGGATTGTTGGTCCTCTCCTCTGCCTCTTCACGATGAATTCGAGAAGCTTGTCATTCGAATGAACCCTCCAAGGTTGGCCTTTCTGCCACCACTAATCCTTTTCTTGCTTCTTTGCACTGCTGGGTCATGTGTGTGCACCATAATAGTGCTTCATGTTGTGTTTTTGCTGCCTTGCAGAGTTGCTGTGGATAACATTTCCAGCAGGACGGACACTGTGATAAAGGTGCCAAATTCACCTCTCATTGGCCTTGTCTTTTCTGCATTGCAAAAGGGTCTCTGTGTGACCGTTTTTTGTGAGTGTTGTTGCAGGTTGACAGCGCAAACAGGCGCGGGAGTTTGCTGGAAGTGGTTCAGGTTCTCACTGACATGAATCTCAGTGTTAGAAGAGCTTACATTTCCTCTGATGGAGAATGGTTCATGGATGGTACGGTTCACTTCTGAGTTCTCAATTTTCTATCTGCCCTGGCTCTGTGAATTGTGTTTTCAGTTCTTGTGATATTGTTTTATGTGGTTTTTTGTCACTGGCCAGTTTTTCATGTCACGGATCAGAATGGGAAGAAGTTTGTGCAAGATGATGTAGCTGACCGCATTCAACAGGTAGTAGATCTGTAAAACTAATCTGAGGCCATTTTTATTTTCTCGTTCTTTATATTTTTTAATTTTCTGTATAAATTCACATTGAAATTAGGATTAAGTTATATTCAATTATGAGTTATGGTAGTTTCTTAAGTCCTTTATGCTGCTCAAATTTTAAACTTTCAGCTGGAAGCTTGCGAAATCGATGACCTTGAATATCTGCTATTCAACTTTTTGTCGTTATCTTTGAATGGAATAGGAGATGGAAAACAAAGAGAGAAGGGGTAGTTGGTGGAATTGAAAGAAGTGATTGTTTGGTCTGAATATATCTCCAATAAAGAAAATAGTGCATGATTCTGTTTATGATCTTTCCTTTTAACAAATCAAATCAACAACTAGGTTGAAAAAGAACCAGGCAAAGGATGAAGGACTAGTTTGTTTTCATTTTGAACCTTGAATCAGCAATTTCCTCTTGCATGTCACTACTCTCTATGGATCCATCTGAATTACTCAATTCACACTGATAATTCTTTTTTCTTGTTGCAGTCACTGGGTCCAAGAGTCTCTAGTTTCCGATCCTTGAGAAGATCTGTTGGGGTTCAAGCTGAAGCAGAACATACAACCATTGAATTAACCGGAAGAGACAGGCCAGGGTTGCTTTCAGAAGTTTTTGCTGTTCTTGCAGACCTCAAATGCAATGTGGTAGCAGCAGAAGTCTGGACACACAATTCAAGAATGGCATCTGTTGTTTACATCACAGATGAGGCGACAGGATTGTCCATCGACAATCCAGATCGCCTTGCTAAGATCAAGCAGCTTCTACTGTATGTGCTGAAAGGAGACATAGATAAGAAGAGTGCCAACACTGCTGTTTCTGTTGGTTCTACTCACAAGGATAGGAGGCTGCATCAGTTGATGTATGCGGACCGTGATTATGACATAGATGATGGAGATTCTGGGTCAACGAGTGACAGGAACAAGCTCCTTGTAACTGTTGATGATTGCATAGATAAGGGATATACTGTTGTGAACTTGAGGTGTCCAGATAGACCTAAGTTACTGTTTGATACCGTATGCACACTCACAGACATGCAGTATGTTGTGTACCATGGAACTGTCATTGCTGAAGGACCAGAGGCATATCAGGTTTGTTTTGATGTTCTTGGAATTGACATCATCTTAGTACTTATACATCTTACCAACCTAGATTTGATTTATGATTATCATACTTTAGTGACATCACATGTCATGTCATGTACTTGAATGCAAAAGTCTATTGGTAATACTACTTTCTATCATCTTGTTTATGGTTGCTATAGAATTCATGTACTAACTATACCATTAAACTATGTTTTGCCTTCTTTTAAAGGAATATTATATAAGGCATGTGGATGGATGTCCTATCAGTTCTGAAGCAGAAAGGCAGAGAGTGATTCATTGTTTGGAGGCAGCTATTAGGAGACGAACTTCTGAGGTACTACCACACGTGATTCTGATGCTGATTCACATGTTCTCACCAAAAATTTATTAGTGATACAATTATTTTGTATTTGATATTGTAGGGTATAAAGCTAGAACTATGTGGGGAGGACAGGGTTGGCCTTCTGTCTGATGTAACTCGTATCTTTAGAGAAAATGGCCTTTCAGTCAACCGTGCTGAAGTTACAACCAGGGGCACTCAAGCTATGAATGTTTTCTATGTGACTGATGTGACTGGAAATCCAGTTAGGAGTGAAACAATTGAAGCAGTTCGAAAAGAGATTGGCTTGGCCATACTGCATGTCAAAGATGATGTATGCTCAAAACCTCCTCCACCCCATGAGAGAGGAAAATTCTCTTTGTCTAGCCTCTTTCGATCAAGCTCTGAGAAGTTTCTTTGCAACTTGGGTCTAATGAAGTCTTATTCATGAACCTATTGTATTTCCAGAATTAGGAGGTATATGCAATGTTCTAAATTGTAAACAGTAGCTTAGTTTAGCCTAGATAGACTGCTTTTAATCCCGTTGCAACGCTTTGTGGTAGATCTTTCTACATTTGGTGAAAGTTGTAATTAGATGTCAGATTGTAGAGTTCAATCTAGACATGTTTCTGAGTAAATTGTATATTAATATGTCTGTTATATTAAAATTCCGAGAATTTAATTAGATTTCAGATTGTAGAGTTTGGTCCAGGCATGTTTCTTGGTTGAATTGTATAATGCTATGCCATTGTCACATTAAGCTTTGTCAATACACACAAACACAAACCTACTATTAATATTGGAAGCTTTACCATAGCAAAAACGGTTTAAAACGTGTATATGTCATCTTTTTTGGAGTTAGCTATGACCATTAACTTTACGTGTTTTCACTTTATGAGTCACATTAAAACGTTAATTCTACTTTAACTGACAATAATTTCATTTAATATGCATATCTGATTTATTCATGCATCATCAACTGATCATCATGCATTTGAAGTGTATAACATAATATTTTGTAGCATTCACATCTTCATTTTGAAACATGCATGTACTAAATTCCAGACAAAAAACCAGCTATAAATTTTGTAACAAGAGCACATCACATGTTGAACACTAGTTTACATATACTAATCCAAAGATTATAGGGATACGGAAAGAGGGTGTTATGTGGCAGAGTGATGTACTAGTAAAAGCACGTGTCGTGTACCTTCTAAAAGAGGTCGTGTAGTTTCAAAATAGAGAGTCTGCTAGATTGAGACGTTTCTCTTAGCCATCACACGCTGGTTTAAGGGAAGACTACAATTTCTTTTTTGGCAAAACGCGTGTGGAAAAGTGTGCAGGTTCAACCACAATCACTCATTTTACCATGTAGTTCTGACATTTAATCCAGAGCCAGATAATTGGTAGAGTGATAAACGATGTGCATGAAGCGTTTCTAAGCTGAAAATGCCATTGCACAAAACAAAAACTCTTCATGGACCTGGCTGTTACTTAGCTGCTATACGCGTAAGATACGCAAATCATTGCAAATGGGAAAAAAGTACAAATTTCCATTAAATTTGTAGCTGCAGTTAACAATTTGTAACGTTTCTCTTTCTTTATATGATTATCTTAATTCTACAAACCTTTTCACATTTCACTTAAACAACAGATGTTACTTTATTCTAGTTTATGTAGTTTTTAAAAAATAGCCATCTTCTTCTTACTTTGTCCGTTATATTACAAATTAATTACAAATCTTTTTAAATTAATTATTACAGAACTTAATAAACTTTTCGTATACAATAATTTATTATTAGATAGAAATATTTTTAAAATTTATCTTCTCTGTTATTTTTCTAATTTTTAAAATTGTGAGCAAAAACAATACTTGAAAGCGTACACAATTTTATTATTTTTAATGATTAAATAATAATATGAATATCCGTTATATTACCAATTAATTAAAAAGTCTTTTTAAATTAATTATTACAAAACTTAATAAACTTATCGTATACAATAATTATTATCAGGCTACCATATGAAAAATCTCTGTACTATACAAATTCTTTTTTAAAAACCAAGTATGGAGTTTAGATAAAAATAGCAATAAGAAGTGCTTTCTCACCTCACATTTTTCTAAATAGAGATCAAGTTATCTTTTTAGAAAAATGTTATTTATCTTGTTTCTTCTTTTTAATTTAATAACGTTGATACTGACATTTGCATGATGGATTAAAATACAATGAACGATTATGATAAAAAAAAAGTTGCCTTTTCTCAATTGCTTATAAAATACATTTTTACCTTCTCTATTTTTTTTTAATTTTTAAAATTATGAGCAAAAACAATACTTGAAAGCGTACACAATTTTATTATTTCTAATGATTTAAACTAATAATATGAATATTTAAAAACATGTCATATATTTCTAAACCAGCAAAATACACATAATTCCACTTTAAAAATCAAGATTAATTTATTATTACAAAATCTTGAAAGTTGCACATTGTGTATGAAAAAAAAAAAACATTGATTATATTTAAAATTAAACATTAATATTATGTTGTTTTTGTATTTACGTGTTTTCAATAAAACCAACAAAAGATACAATTTGTGGAGAATAAAGTAAAAAGATAATTTACCAACTCATAATTACTGTGAAACAATAAAAAAAAAAAATCCTTTCTTGGTGATAATTTATCTTATCCTTGGGAATTCGCATGAAATGGCGCTAAGGTTGAGTACTGTGGTTTCAGGTGTTGGTCCGAGGTATTCGGGTAAACCTAGGTTGAAGTTGAGGTTCAAAATCAGAAGTAGTTGTTTTGCTACAGTTACGAACATGGCCTTCACTGAAACCCCTTCAACCTCCAAACTCTTTGATTCCCATCTCCACGTCTGGGCTTCACCTCAAGAGGTAGCATTAACACACCACACTACAATTTCTTCACTTTTTTTATATATTATTAATTAATGTTAATGTTATTGCTGACTTTTATCATCTCCACTTAAAAAATTCTGATTATCCTTTTCTTTTTCTTTTTTTGAAAAAGGAAGGCTGGTAGATTCCCTTATTTTCCTGGACAAGAACCCACTTTACCAGGAAATGCCGAATTTTTGCTCCAGGTATGCATTTAGTTCATTATCTCTCTATCCATTTAGTGTGTATATTTTTTTAACATTTTGTGTAAACTGTTTGTAGATGCCTTATTCTTGTATTTCCTGCAAATTTTGACTCATTCATTGAGAATGTGATCTGCTGTTTCTAACAAAACCCAATGGCAGAGGTTAATGTTATGGAAAAAGGTTGTGATTGGATTTGAGTTTGTGTGTATATTGTTGATGCTGATGCTCACTTTTTCAGTGTATGGAGGAGGCAGGAGTAGATGGTGCACTCATTGTACAACCGATTAATCATAAATTTGATCATAGTTACGTCACAAGGTTTGTTCAACATTCTTTATACCCGTTTGATGTAAGAACTGACTTATATAGAGTTTTCGTTTTAAACAATACGGAGATGAGAGTGTGGATGGATGGAATATCTAGTGGAAGTATGATCTCAGCATTTGACGTGTTTTCCAATGCTGGAATTGCTAAGGAAAGGAGAATAGGGAGAAGAAAGGGAGAATTTCTGATAACACAATAATGGCAATGCTTGATAAGATTAGACATTCTGTTCTAGAAGGACCTTTATATAAAAACAGGGAACTGCCCTTTTGTAACAGTGAAACAAAAGGAAAGATCTCCAACATCATGTGAAATACCTTATTGTAATAATTAAAAGCTTGATCTTTCAAATGTATGTATTCATTCATTTATGGGATATAAAGCAGGTTGGTGTTTTCCGAATAAAAAGAGAATAGTTTATGGTCGCTACATGTATCCAAAGTTTTTATTTCTTAAAGTGGAGAACTTAACAGGACATGGTGAGTTTATGTTTTGATGCCTGAATGATCCATCAATCAATATGAGCTTTCTTGGCTGTGATTACCCTAATTTTTTTAAAAGCAAACAGTACTCCTGGTTAAAATGAAAGGGGAAAAAATTTCATTTTGTGTGGCATGGAGGAATAGTGTTATTCTTAGTAATTTTGTTGAATGCAGTTTTAATCGGAAATACAATGCTCGATTTTAGGAAAGTTTAATCTTAAAGCCCTGACAGTTAGTTTGCTTCTCTTAGATCACCAAATACTTATTCCAGAATAATGGCTTGGTACTAACTATCATTTTCTATTAGTTTAGCTTAATTGCTTGATGAATGAATAATGACTTGGTACTAACTGTCGTTATATTGTGCTACTCTTGTCATTTTGTTCATTGGACAGCGTTTTGAAGAAATACCCGACCAAATTTGTTGGTTGTTGCCTTGCTAATCCAGCTGATGATGGAAGTGGGCTTAAGCAATTTGAAGAACTTGTGTTGAAGGTTTAATGGATTATTTCTTTTCATCAATATAGCTTATTTTATTAGAAAGCAATTGAATTTTTCTTTTTTTACTGCAATAGGATGGTTATCGTGCTGTTCGATTCAATCCTTATTTGTGGCCAATGGGAGAAAAGGTAGGCAACCGTCTCTCACATATCTGCTTGTTTATGATTTAGGCCGGAGACATAATTGAGTCACTCCTTTTGAAGAAAATCAAAGAAATTATGGACAACTCTGTTAATGATAAAAACAGGATATCCTAAAAAAGTTGCTATAAATATGTGCAGCAAGAAACAGAAGATGTGAACAATATTGGGTTTTAGCAAATTTGTTTACAGGGGCAGTTTCTTTCTATGTTATTCTTTTTAGTATTTACATTTGACTCACTTTGGATAAATAAGGGAAAGTGTCGTATCTTTGTAATGTTAATGTTTATTGGATCAAAATTTACCTTTTTTTCTCTGGGTTATAATTGAATGATCACATTGCAGATGACAAATAAAGTTGGAAAGGCAATTTTCCGAAGGGCTGGAGAACTCAATGTTGCCGTGGGCTTCTTGTTTATGAAGGTGATTTTTCATTTCCTTGTATTGTAAATAAAGAACTGTATTGTAAAGTTTCTTCCCCGTCATTTCAGTTTGCTATGGCATTCCTTCTTTGGCTTATGGTATTGCCACCCTTGTACACAGTTGTTGAGACACTTACATGAAGTTGAAGAGATTAAGAATGATTGAGTTGAATAATTTCAGGGGCTTGGTCTGCATATTTCTGAAATTGAGCAACTTTGCACTGAATTTCCGTCAACAGTTGTAGTACTCGATCATTTGGCCTTTTGCAAACCACCAATGTAAGCCATATTTGTCTTGGCTTTTCTCGATAATAGTCTCAAAGATCCAGACAAGTTCCCTTATATGAATGTTGTGTTGCAGAAATGATGAGGAAGGTCTTGTCTTTTCTCAGCTTTTAAATTTGTCTAGATTCCCACAAGTAAGTGTTTGATTCTTTCCTAATGAGCGTGACTTCAAGAGGCAAATCATGCATAGATTTTTCATCAATTTCATTTTCGCTAAACTGCTGAAGACCATGAGAAAAGCACAAATTTTTAACTCCTTGTAGATGCTTATTCTTTTTTTCTGATATCAGACGTCAGAGTATCCTTTTATCAATTAAATGAGTAAAATGGTAAAAGATGAAATCTGAGATATTGATATTATCAAAATTCATTTAACCAAAATAGTTGATGGTCTTTGTTTTTCTTTTCTGTTTCCTTAGTCAGTGAAACCTCCAGCATAAGTACGCTAAATTTTGAATTTATGACAGGTACATGTGAAATTTAGTGCCCTTTTCAGAGTGTCAAGAGAACAGTTTCCTTATCTGGATTTGTCTGCTCTCTTATCCCAAGTTGTCTCTCACTTTGGTGCTAACCGTGTAATGTGGGGCAGGTAACTTCCAGTCATGCATGTGTTCAGCTTGTAAGGAACAGTAGAATAGGGAAAGGGTGAGAGAATCTTATCCATAAACAACCAAAGTAACTTTTTCTTTTTCTTTTCCAATCATGCTGTTACAGTGATTTTCCATTTGTTGTTGCTGAATGTGGTTACAAAGGAGCCAAAGAAGCAGTGCATCATATTGCCAATGAGATATCTTTGCCTTTATCAGATTTAGAGTGGATCATGGGAAGGACAGCTACACAGCTCTTCCATAACCAATGGACTCCACTCAAGAATTGAGAGTGGGAATGCTGAGTTCTACAAAATGTTTTTAGCTGTTATATTATAATTCAGATGTTGAATGTAAATTACAAATGTGAAAGCATTGAAGATATGTATTTCTAATTGTCTTAGCGAACATTATAAACTAGTCAAAGTAACTTATATAACCTGTTATATAAGTTAAGATGTTTTTCTTTCTTTTGGAGTTATAGTTTTTAAGAACAGAAATTACAGTTTTTTAAAGAAATTACTGTTAAAAGAAAACAAAGACTGAATGAGATGGCAGAATACACAATGTAACACTCTGTTTAATGTCTCACTGGTTTTCTCACATTTTATTTTTCTCACCATTCTTGCGGGAAAATCACTCGCCAACTCATCACTAAATGACTTCTAATTGATGCTACCAAATTCCAAACTTTTTATTCTAGTTCTGTGAAATCCATGTGCACTAAAAGTGAATTCTCTATTCTACAGACTCGAAGAGTTGTCCTTTTTACTCTTGAAATAGGGATTGATTTGGTTTTTCTGTGAGAACTAAATCATTTGGCGATAATGAAAAAGACGGTGATAATACATTGAATTTGAATATTATTTTATCAAAATAATTGTTAGTCCATTGCCTGCTTAATTAATGCACGGTTCATCATGATACTAAATTCGAATTTTGGACAGGTACATGTGAAATTTAGTTGTATTTTCAGACGGTCAAGAGAGCAATTTCCTTATCTGCATTGGTTTCCTCTCTTGTCCTTAGTTGTTTTTAGCTTTGGTGCTAACTATGTTAATTTGGGCTTGTTCTCATCATAAGTGCTTTCCACTTTCAATTAGAAATTGAACATGATTGTGAGGAAAAAACATGATTTTAATGGATTAAGTCTTTCCTTCCGGATGTTATATATATATATATATATATATGTATATATATACTGTTATCAGAAATAATATGCTTAATTCAGTTCAATAGTAGTGTCTTTTGCTTGGACAACTGAATAACCAAGTGCATGGAATAAAGGGCAAAACAATATTTTTTTTTTTGACAATTTTTGACTGAATTACAGTCTTCTACAGAGTGACAAGAATACAAAAGTCTCAAATTCTATGTGTATATTTGGATTTATTGTATAATTAAGATTCATATATAATAAAAGACAATGCAGTTTTCAAAAATAGTTGAGAAAGTCACTTATCAATTTAAGAAACAAAATCCACTTACAAGGTGAAACAGAAAAGAAGTCAAAATCACAAGCAGTTTTTAGGTTTAAGTATCTCCTCACAATTGCGAAATGGAAGAGCATCAAGTTGCATTATCAAACAGAAAATGTTCATTGAAAACTCATCCTGACATTTATTTAGAACCAGAAAGAAAAAATGGAAAAATGGATTACAATCAACATCAGCAATTTACAAAGGGAAGAATAAAAACCAAGAATACAAAAAAATATCATTTTCTATCTGTCATGTTGATTTTCTTCCATGAAACCCTATCAAAATACTTTCTGCCATGTTTTCTTTTACAAAGGGAAGAATGAAAACCAAGAATACAAAAAAATATCATTTTCTATCTGATTTTCTTACATGAAACCCTACCTTATCAAAATACTGTATATTTCTGCCATGTTTTCTTCATATAGTTCCTCACAAGAAACCCCACTATCAAAACTATATCTTTCTGCCATGTTGATTTTCTTCATAAAGTTCCTACCCTACTGTCAAAATACTGTATCTTTGGCAAAGTTTCCTCTTTACTAAAATATAGAATGTAAAAGAAAATCCATATTAGGGATTGAATCCTACAATGAGGAAACATTTATGTTTTTTATCTTTAATCTTGTATTAGAAGCATTTATGTTTTTGATCTTTAATCTTGTATAAGTGTACCATATCGCCCTCAAATCCATATCTCTTTTCATTTCCTGTCGTTCTTCCTAAACATAATTTTTCTTTTACTCTGAATATCCAGTACCTACTAAAGACAAGCCTATCGCCCTCAAATCCATGCATGTCAGAATGAAAGCATAAACCAGCTCCCACTGCCTATTTATACACCAGATATTGGGTATACACAAATACTCAATCGATGTAGGACTTTCAAACATATTTAAAGTTTTGATTGTTTTCATGTACTAAGAGACAATTAAAGAATAGACAATATGCAGTTTCATTGATGATATTAACATACAACAGCAACACTGTTTTCTTTTCAAACTAATCTGAAACTGTTCAACTCCTACAAAAATTAAGTGTTCTACACCAATACCATGCTGGTTACTCTTGTTTCAACATGAAGTATAACTCCATATAACAGGCACCTTAGGGTAGTAGTATCTTAGATTTTACAGGTCAACATCTTTAAACTGCATAATTGAATATAATATACTAAACAACTTTATTACCCATATGTACTGATGATGAAGATCCAAAGTGTTAAACCATGGGTGGGGGGTGTTCTGATTCCACAGGTGCAACCTTGATGCTACTATTAGCTATATACATCATGCCACAACCAGAAAATATGGCATAGACTACAAAAGCAAAGAAAAATATTAAGAAAAAAAACATGCCAAATCCTGCCCACAGTACTTCTTGCTGTTTTCGAGCTTTATTATTCATCACAGATGCCAATTGCATTACGAAATGGATCATCAGAATGAAGCAGAAACAAAGCATGAGTGTACTAATGAAAAGAGAAAGTACAAGAATGGCCATTTTTTCTCTGCCATTCAACATTTTTTCTGTCTCCAGAAGAAATCCAATAACAAATGAAGAGGAAAGACGTGAAAAATTATGAGAATATACTCATTATATATGTCCCCATATTACGTGTTACAAGATTTTCTAAATCAAATCAAATTAACAACTTTTCTCTATAACTATATTTAACACAATTGTATTCTTAAAGTCTAATTTAATTATGATGATGATAAAAACAATAATAATTAAATCCGAGCATCCAGTGATAAATTATCAGTATAATTTGCATACAGTTTTCAAGAATATTTTTGCATGAGCTGCATAATACTCTACTCAATGAAATTTAATGATCTTGATAAGAACAATTCAATTATAAGTGTTTTTTTATATTATTTGAAAAATTTATAATTTTAATTTTTTAAATAAGTGACGTTGAATTTAATAGTAATCATATATATAGAGGTTGGCGTATTCAGATTTTCTTACTATACATAACTTTTAGCCGATATTGAGGGGGCAAGTAATGGTTCACACCAAAGCCTTTTGGAAAAGCAATGTACTATTTTTTTTTTGCTTAGTGTGGTGTATCAAATATTAAAGCGTCACGAATAATTAAATATATTACTAGGCTAAAAGACAGACATGCACTTTAATTTAATTTTTTATTCATTTTTTTAATGCTCAATGAAATTAATATATACTTGCATATTAATTATGCATAACTATTTTGTAATGCAATTATGATTACACTATTAAACACTCCAAAAGTCTCTCAAAACATTCAATAAACAATCTTAAATTTACCAAACCATTTCTGGTTAAAATGGCAGCATATTATATTCTGTCAAATCTTATTTTTAATTTTTATAATTTTTGTAATTTTTGTAATCAATAATAATTTGGAAAAAAGGGTTAGATTCTTTCTCATACCTTTCATTCAGTATTATTCCAACTGAATAACATATTAAATTCTCAACTGAATAAAGTTGAGAAAGATCCCTATTAAGCAATGGAGGGGAGTGGTTCATGCATGATAAACCAGATGAAAAATATCATTGTTTTTAAGCAACACTAATTTCTAGATCCAAGCTACGTGGTCTCTCTGTTCACCCTTCAGGTCTCTAATTTATCTGGCAAGTTCCCAAGAATAACAAAACTTGCTTAGAAGAATAAGTTTCTGTGGGGATTTGAGGTCAAGAGAATGTTATTGATTGTTCTCCTTCTCAAAAGAGAAGTCATCAAATCACAGCCCAGTAGCCACGGTCATTGAGCTATTAAGCACAGAGAAACTTCCTCATATGATCAGTTAATATTGAAGGAGAAAATAAAACTTCTAATATTTCTCAGGCATTTAAGGACTAAATTTTAGCAATTCACATGCATTTGGGTATTTTCATTTATTGGTAAAGTAATAAAATATAGAGCACACCTGAAACAATAATATTACTCTAGTATGGAAAATTCATGTATGTTTTCAATTTAATATACAAATTCTGACACCTGAATGAGAAAGAAAAGGCAAACCTGTTGCTTTGAAGCATATGAAGTATGATTCAAACAATCAAAATCTTCACTAATGGGATCAAATTGAAGAGAAGTCATCAAATAAGTTTCTTTTACTAGATGCTTTTCATATCTAACTTCTTGAGCAGAAACTTCTTGGGTTGATTTTTCTCTCATTTCATTGCATGTTACATGTAATGTGGAGCAGATATATTAAAACAATATTTTTTATTGAATTCCATTCTTCTACACAATGAAAAGAATACAAAAGCCTCCCATTCCAAGTATCTATATTTGGATTTCTTGTAGAATTAAGATTCATACATAATAATAGGCAATGCAGTCTCCAAAAACATTTGAGAAAGCCACTTATCAACTTCAAAGACAAAAGCTGATTACAAGGAAAAAAACAGGAAACAAATCAAAATCACAAGAAGCCATATTTAGGACGAGTTTGTTTATTTTTTACACCAGCCTTGCTCTTCTTCTTCCTCTTCAACCTCTCACTCTCAAAAGCTCTCTCAAGCTGTTCCACCCTCTGCGAGAGAGAAGTAAGAAGTGTAGTCTGTATTTCATTTCTCTGAAAAAGCTGTTCCATCATCTCCATCATCTTGTGGTTGTCTTCCACAATCTTCTCGAACAACAAGTTCTTCTTTTTCCCATCTTTTTCTTGTCTTTCACAATCCCCTTTCTCTTCTTTCATCAAACAATTTTCTTCCTCACCATCTTCCTTCTCTTCCACTTCCTCTTCTACTACCTCATTCTTCAAAGTTTCAACTTCCTCTTCCTCCTCTTCTACTACCTCATGATTCAGTAAATTGTCCATTCCATTACCTTCCTCTTCTTTCACCAAACAATCATCTTCTCCCACCACACATTCACCCTCTCCCTCTTTCTCCTCTTCATTCCCTGCAGCCTCCATCTTCCCACCCTCTGAAGCAGGAAGGGCCATTTCATCAAGCATTTCTTGAAGGGCAACGGCTTTTCTTATGACAGACTTTCTGCACTCTCTGAGGCCAGAGTAGTGCAATACCCGAACAGAATCTAGCCTAAGAAGCAAGTTCATGATGGTCTCGATCACCCTCACTCTTTCTCTTTCCTCCCTCCTCAACACTTCCACTCGAATCTCGCTCTCAATCCGCTCCAACTCCACCCTCATGGCAGTGATCTTCTTCATCGCCTTCCTCACCAGAAACCCTCTCAAAACCCTCTGAATCTTTGTGGCAGAATCGGTTCTGTTGCGCTCTGAACCCACGAAATGAACCGGGATGGAAACCACCTTAGAGGGCACTCTGTAATAACCGGGCTCATCCATGGCCCAATGGGTTCTGTACAAAGGAGAGGCGTTCTTCTTCATCTGCATGGCTCAAGGTTTTCTCAATTTCTGATAATTTTAAGGATTTTGATTTTGTTTGTGAGGAATAAGGATTCAAAGGAAGATATTTATACGGAGGAAGGAACAAGACAATGAAAGTTCGAGAACTTTCAAGAGAGAAGGAAATAATTGACGGCTTGGCTTACGTGGCGACACTTATGCTATCTTTCTAGAAAGCTATGGATTCTTCTTTTACATTCTGGCCTCTTCTGCCACGTCATCATTTTCTTAATTTAAATTAAAAAGGTCAAACCTTATTATAGCTGGGGCAGAGAAGGTGTTAATATATTGTAATTATCACTGGAAAACCTAAATATCTGCATGATCCAAGTTATAAAAATTATAAAAAAAATTTCCCAATATTAATATTTGTTCTAACTCCTAATCCTATTTATAATGAATCACAGATAGAAATATGGGCTAAGAAAAACTTATAACTTACGTATATTATCATATGACTATTTTACTTTCAATTTTAATATATAAAATAAAAACTAACACGTCATTTAAAGTCAAGGCAAATGTTTTTCTAAATTAGACATTTTGCTTAACATAAATAAACACACAAAAACCACACACATGTTCAATGTTTTATTGTGTGCTAATAGAAGATAAGATTCATTTAATAAAATGATGATATTGTATAGATAGTCAAATTACTGATAGGAAAAATCATTCCCACCACCAAAATTGATATGTTCCATTACTCCTCTCAAAAGTTTTAATCAGAGCTTTGAAAACGGGCCACTTTACTATGTGGCCCAACATTGTAAGGCCCTACTCAAATCCTCCTTTAACTGGGCTGCCAGGTTTAAGCACCCCAAAAAGTTATAATAAAAGGTTTTTTCTTTCTGCACCTCTAATTTTTAAAATAACCATTTTACTTTTTGTAAAAGTAAGAGAGGATAATTTTATCTTTTTCATTTAACATGAGAGTGCAAATAGTAAATAATGGAATGCAAGAAATGATTTACTTTTGCCCATATTTCACATTTTCGTAAAAAACGTCATGGGAGAACCCTTTTGACCTGACAAACAACGAGTCAAACTTTTGGTTAACCTCATTGCATGTTTTGGTACAAGAAAAATGGAAGAGATTTATAACTTTTAGACACAATAACCCCAACGTTATGATATTTTATTTCTTGAGTTAGAACTTTTCGAGATAAAGTTGAATTAACTTTGAGAAAGTCAAATTTGTTTAATGAAACATGGAGTGAAGAGTCACCTAAAAAAGTTATTAAATTATTTGAACACTAAGAAGAGATAAAGAAATATGAAATGAGTATTTAATATGAATACTCTTTGTAACATTGATATATATTTATAATCTTTTTAAAGTCAAAATAACTTATTCTTATTTTCAATAAATAAAAATTATGATATCGATTATTAAATAAATATTTATCATATAATCAATTATCATAAATTAATTTAATTGGACGCAATAAGGTACATTTTTTAATTTTATTATATTAAATTTCTTACTTTAGCATTTCTTAAAATAAGTCAATATAATATTTTCTGGTAAATTAATGAGAAGAGTATTCCACAATATAAGGAAGCAACAAAAGTTAGTTTGTTAACAGAGGAAAGAGTTGAAATTTAGAAATTAGAGAGAGAGAGAGAGGAAAAAAAGCAGTGTGATTTCCAAAGCATGGAGTCATAATTCCAAAACGACAATTCCTCCAAAAGTGTGGGCACGTCAGCATGGTTGCGCCGCCTGAATGAGCGGCAGAGCATGCAAAAGAAAGACCACGCCTTCGCTCTTCTTCTCTCTTCTTCTCTCTTCTCTCCTTTTCCATTGTGTTTTCAACACCACCAACTGCACCTTTGTCACTGCTTTAGGTGAACACTCTCTCCTATTCCTATCCCTACTCTACTCTTCTCACACCCTTTTATACACTCACCATTTTGCATATATGATGCTATAATACTCTAATAATACACATCATGATGTTGACTCTCAAGCCAATGCATGGATGGGGATCATGCAAAGCAAAAAGCCAGAGACACAAACATTATCAGCCAATGCCTTATGTCAGAAAGACCAAGCAAAAAGGTTGCTTGGTCGACAACAAGTACACACACACCTCTCTCTCTCTCTCCCTATAAACCCTGCCTCTGTTGTCTCTAACTTGCTTTACAATTCTTGTTTTCATGTCCTTTTTTCATACACTTATATTTCATATATTTTTCTTTATTATGTAAAACAAACCAATTATAATTCTTTTTTCATTTATAATTGCATGAATTGGTGTAAAAGACTGCAAGAGAATGTGTGCAGTAAATATGGTGAATGCAACAGAGAAAAAATAATGTGAAAGTATTGTTATTTTAGTAGTGTGGTAGATATTGGTAAAGCAAGTTGAGAAATTCCAAGGAGTATTTAAATGTTTCTGCTTTTTCTTTCTTTGGGTCTCACTCAATCTTGGACAAACATTCATCCGGCTTTACATGCTCAGAAATCTGCTACGTAGATTAGCCATTTGCTTTTTGGTTTTTCTGCCTTGTGTTGTGTGTGTATGAAGAATGCTTTTGCAGCTCACACTGTGTGACAAACATGCATGCATTCTTCTCCTGGATCGAGTAAGCAATGAAACCAGCGTTACGGCTAGAATACTATGGAAGGTATAAATCACACAACAGTAGACACGACAGACAACACCCCCTCTGAATCAGAGACACGCCCTGCGACAACATCAGACAGATAAAGCACCCCTTCTTCAATTCTTCAACTTTTTTCAACTCATCCTGCGCCCTTATAAAACCATGCCTCCTCTTCCCACTTTTCTCATCAAATCCACACTCACATTAGTTTGGTTTAGTTTCTTCAATACACAGTTCCAAGTAGCACACACACTTGAGTGTTATTTTGGTAAGGCAAGAGAGAACAATGCATTACCAAGTGGAGCCTGCTGCTGCTGCATGGAGCTACCTGATGAGGGTTCGGAGCATGGAAGAGGACCAGATGGAGAGAGTGGTGAGGCTGGCCTCTCAGAGTGCTGTGGTGATTTTCAGTGTGAGTAGCTGTTGCATGTGCCATGCAATGAAGAGGCTGTTCTGTGGCATGGGGGTTAACCCCACTGTTCATGAGCTGGACCAAGACCCCAAAGGAAAAGACATGGAGATAGCATTGATGAGGCTTCTTGGGAATGGAATCAACTCCTCTGCTGCAGTTGTTCCAGTGGTGTTCATTGGAGGGAAGCTTGTTGGGTCCATGGACAGGGTTTTGGCTTTCCACATCAGTGGCACCCTTGTGCCTCTTCTCAAACAAGCTGGAGCTTTGTGGCTTTGAAACTAATCAAGACTAAAACAATAGCTTTGATTTTCCTCGGCATATCATCCAACACACATGAGATTTTATCAGAATTACTAGCTAACTAGATTGCCTGCAAGGGAACGAGAAAAGTAGGAAAAATTAACCTCTCCATTTTCTTGATTTGTCTTTTGTTGTTTGTAGTTTGTGCGTGCTTTGTAGTTTGTATAAAGAAGCACATGTATTATGGAAATGAACAAGAAGTTCTAGTGAAACACTGTCTTTGACTTCAACTTTTTTTTATATATATCTTGGTATAAATGTAAACTCCTATGGTAACTCTTGCCTGTTTTCTAGCGAGTTTTTCAATTTATGGGAAAAGTTAATTGATAATTTTAGTGCACGTCACATGAAAGTTGGTCTGAGGCCAGAGTACCAAGATGTTTGCTCTTTGGAGACCGTTTTCAGCTGAAGAAGTGAAAAGTGTGTCTGTGGATGGTCTGATTTTTTCTCCTTCTAACTTTGCTCCATTGATGGGATTGACGGTACAAAGTATCCAATAATATGTATTTATATATTAAAAAATATATAACATTTTTACACTTTTGCACGTAAAATAGAGAATCAAACACAAGTTGCAATGCCTGTGAGAAGAACCTAAGAAGAAAAGAGAGGTAGAAATATAGAAAGACCATAACATGAATGTTAAAGAAAGTGATCTAAGAAAGGGTGTAGGTTATGAAATTGTTCTTGCTGGATAGGTTGATGTTTTGATCAGAGGGATGATTAAAACTGCCCCTAAGTTTACCATTGCCAAGTTTATGGATATAAACTCTTTTTTATAAGCTGATATCATGGCTCAATGAGTAATAACCTGTTTAGGTGGTTCATTCCCTGTCCAGAGATGCCAGTGAGACTTAAACTGATGTTTGTCTTAACTTCTGAATGTGCTTCCCTGTGTTTTTATCAATCTCAAAGATATTTGAATATCTGGTTATCATATTTTCATAAATTGTGTCTGAGTCCATAGACCATGTGAATGCATTGTCACAGATATTTGGGGATACTCTTCTATGTTCACTCATTAGAGCAAACACATCAACTTGGCCTATTTTTCTGTACTTTGTGCTACTACTTTTGTAGGCTTGCTGTTTCAAGGGATATTCAGTCTCCAATGTATCAGAGTCATATCTTAAGCTCGATATGCTTGTCACAAATCACCATGTCATGTCATCTGTGCAAGCCATACGTTTGTACGCTTAAAACGTTTTATTTTTTCCTGATGAAGATCTAATGACTAAACACCTTATCTAAATTGAGTGTTTCACTGAGGGGTCTTAATAATGAAATTCAGCAATTTTGAAAACTAACAAACACATTTGACTGATTTTTAGTCTCTACATCAAATTGTATCTTCAAGACTGCATTTTGCATTTATGAATTATGATTGTACTCTGTTACTCTTCACTTTCTTGTGCTGAAAAACAGAAAAAACTCTTATACCTCATGCTCTAGGAGAATTCTGTTTAAATATCTCCCTCGCTCTCCATCTCAAATCCGATTTTCCCTTCATCCAATCCTCAACATGCTCTCTGTCTAAAACCATATTTCCTTCCTCCGATATGTCTGAAATCCTTTTTCTTTCCTTCTCTCTCAAACTCAATTCCGATTTTCATATAAAATTGTAAGTTCCAAATCTCACTAATTTTAAATTATGAGTGACAGTTCCCACATCAGTAATGGAGTTATTTCCAATCCAATAAGTTAGAGTGTAGAAATAATTGCATTGTCAAATATAGAAAATGTTCATTCAAATCTCATCCAACATTTATTGATAACAAGGATTACAATCAAGATCAATCTTAACAACTGAATTTCATTTTTTATTCAATCTTTTTTCATCCCCATTTCTTCATTCAGCAAGGTCTCTTTTACTACTGCTCACATTATACATCCAAATTAAGTTTTAAATGGGATAAAATGTTCACATTATACATCCAAATTAAGTTTTAAATAGGTGTAAAATACTGTTAAGAGATTCATTAGTTTATTATTATAATTTTCAATTTTGTATAATATACTTAATTTACATTCAGAAGCAATCCTTGCTCCTCTTCCTTATTTGTTTTCCATCTTTCAATCATATACATCCAAATTAATCATATACATCCAAATTTTTATTTGTTTTCCATCTCTTAATCATATACATCCAAATTTAGTTTTAAATGGGTGTAAACTACTTTTAAGAGATTAAGTTTTAAATGGGTGTAAAATACTGTTAAGAGATTCATTAGTTTATTATTATAATTTTCAATTTTGTATCAATATACTTAATTTACATCATTTACATATACTTAATTTACATCATTTACATCGAGAAGCAATCCTTGCTCCTCTTCCTTATTTTGTTTTCCATCTCTCAATTTTGTATATTTTGTTCTTCCTTATTTTGTTTTCCATCTCTCAATTTTGTATATTTTGTTCTTCCTTATTTTGTTTTCCATCTCTCAATTTTGTTTTCCATCTCTCAATTTTGTATATTTTGTTCTTCCTTATTTTGTTTTCCATCTCTCAATTTTGTATATTTTGTTCTTCCTTATTTTGTTTTCCATCTCTCAATTTTGTATCAATATACTTAATTTACATTCAGAAGCAATCCTTGCTCCTCTTCCTTATTTTGTTTTCCATCTCTCACTATATACATGTTCTCCTCTTCCTTATTTTGTTCTCTGTTCTCCTCTTCCTTATTTTGTTTTCCATCTATCATGTGCTCCTATTCCTCATTTTGCTTTTCATCTCTCAATCTTCCCCTTGCACCAACCCAACCACACACGAAATCATTTAAACAAATTTTCCACATCACAATGAACTTTCTAATTGCTCCAACCGATTGTTTATATACTAGATGTTGGGTCTACACAGATACCCAATGGATGTGGGACTTAATTGCTTTGGACATAATTAGAGTTTTGATTGTTTCTGTGTACTAGACAATTAAAGAACAGAAAATGTACAGTTTCATTGATGATATTAACATACAGAAGCAATCCTGTTTTCTTTTCAAACTAATCTGAAATTGTTCAACTCCTAGAAATATTAAGTGTGCAGCACCAATACCCTGCTGGTTACTCTCGCTTCAACATAACGTATATCTCCATATAACAGGCACCTTAGGGTAGTAGTATCTTAGATCCACATCTTTAAACTGCATAATTGAATATAATATGCTAAATAACTCTATTACCCATAGGTTTTGATAATGAAGATCCAAAGTGTTAAACCATGGGTGAGGGGTGTTCTGATTCCACAGGTGCAACCTTGATGCTACTCTTAGCTATATACATCATGCCACAACCAGAAAATATGGCAAAGACTACAAAAGCAAACGAAAATATTAAGAAAAAAACCATGCCAAACCCTGCCCACAGTACTTCTTGCTGTTTTCGAGCTTTATTATTCATCACAGATGCCAATTGCATTACGAAATGGATCACTAGAAGGAAGCAGAAACAAAGCATGAGCACACTAACGGAAAGAGAAAGTACAAGAAAGGCCAGTTTTTCTCTGCCATTCAACATTTTTTCTGTCTCCAGAAGAAATCCAATAACAAATGAAGAGGAAAGACGTGAAATATTATGAGAATATACTCATTATATATGTCCCCATATTACCTGTTACAACACTTTCTAATAAAATCAAATTAACAACTTTTCTCTATAATTATATTTAACACAATTGTATTCTTAAAGTCTAAATTTACTTCTGATGATGATAAAAATAATAATAATAATTAAATCCGTGCATTCAGAGATAAATTATCAGTATAATTTGCATATAATTTTCAAGAATATTTTTTATGAGGTGCATAATACTCTACTCAATGAAATTTAATGAACTTGATAAGAACAATTCAATTATAAGTATTTAATATTATTTGAAAAAATTTATAATTTTAATTTTTTGAATAACTGATGTTGAATTTAATAGTAATCATATATATAGAGGTTGGCGTATTCAGATTTTCTTACTAAACATAACTTTTAGCTGATATTGAGGGGGCAAGTAATGGTTCACACCAAAGCCTTCTGGAAAAGCTATATACTGTTTTTTTGCTTAGTGTGCTCTATCAAATATTAAAGCGTCACGAATAATAAAATTATTATGAGGCTAAAAGACAGACATGCACCTTAATTTAATTTTTTATTCATTTTCTTAATGTTGAATGAAATTAATATATACTTGTATATTAAGTATGCATAACTATTTTCTAATGCAATTATGATTAAACTATTAAACACTCCATCCATAAGTCTCTCAAAAAATTCAATAAACAATCTTAAATTTACCAAACCATTTCTGGTTAAAATCAGAACATATTATATTCTGTCAAATCTTACTTTTAATTTTTATACGCTAATATTAATTGTAATAGCATCTATCATATAAAAATAGAAAAATTATTTTCTCTAGACTATTCAAAATCATCTTAACTATTTCCAAAGTACTTTTAACTGAATTCTGCTTGATATATAGAAACACTATTGCAAAATTTTTACAAGCTAAATTGGACTAGAAGAATGTGGCTGAGTTAAGCTCAAAGAACCTAACAATTCACTCATTTGTTGCATTTCTAATGGCACCACCAAATCCAGTTCTTCTGAATCAACTTCCCTCTCCACGTTAAGCTTGTAGAACTTCCAAACAATTCATTCAAGGATTAATATTCTGATTCTTCCAAGAGCCATGTAATACCTGTCAAATAATTATGTGTGAAAATCTCTTCATTTCAAGCTTTCCAAAATCAAAATATTTTATTATGATGGTGCAAAAGGGGAGTGGTTCATGTAAGATAAACCAGATGAAAATATCATTGTTTGTAAGCAACACTAGAGATCCAAGATATTTGGTCTCTCTGTTCACCCTTCAGGTCTCTAATTTATCTGGCAAGTTCCCAAGAATAACAAAGCTTGCTTAGAAGAATAAATTTCTGTGGGGGTTTGAGGTCAAGAGAATGTTATTGACATCAAATCACTCCAATAACATGGAAAGAAGGTATAAATCCCACTAGTCCCAGAAGGAAAATAAACTAAACCTTATGTCACAATGTGGATGTCGATGTGGGACTCTTGCATTTGGCTCCGTCGATGTGGGACTTTTATGGCTCACAGTCACACTATTTACCAGGGAAATTTTATGTCATACCATTTCCTATAATTGTTTGAGGTGGTTGATGCCACCATCTTAGGGAATAATGTCACTTGACAGTTCTTGATGTCTTTGGTCACTCGATTTGCAGTACTTAGCAAGGAAATAATATATTAAAACTGAAAATAAAATATAGTAAATATAACTAATATTATAATATAAAGGGCAAGGAGACATCTGTCCAAAGCTTTCAATCACCCTGTCATTTTTCTTTTTATTCTATAGATAACATACTGCAGAAGCGAGAAACAATGAGAAAAGGAGAAACGCATTTTTTGTATAATACTTTTTAGGTTTTTTCCAAATAACAGTATTACATAATTTATGCAGCTTAATATATTTTTAGATACCACATCATTTCATATCTTCTTAAAATAAATTTATTGTAATGTTTGGGGTTTTATATCATAATATATTAAAATTAAGTTGGCACTTGGCATGGTTAATTCATTTGGAAAAACATTATCCTGAATCAGAGAATAAATTTTTAATGGTATTTTTTGTTGTTAGTTTGCTAATAAAATATTAATCTGCGAATTGTTTATCATTATATATCCTGGAGGTGGAAAAGATAAAATAGGAAACAAAATTACAAATAAAAGTGGAGCATATATGTACGTATATCATGACTCAAAATCACGGGCCACGTTCCAATTCTTATCCATTTCTCGAGGCAGAAAAAAGTGGAACGTGAACAACACTGGTAAGCATGGCAATTTGATTGATTCTTCTTCATCTGGGAGACATTGAAAAGGTGAATATGGAAGTAGAGATCAAGCTTCGTCTCCCAGACTCAGCCACTCACCAAAAACTCTCCAACTTACTTGCTCCTTTTCACACCGAAACCTTAATCCAAGAAAACATCTTCTTCGATGGCATAAACAAGGAACTCACTTCTAACCTGGCTGTTCTCCGAATCCGTTTCTACAACCTGGAACGATGCGTCCTCTCCTTTAAGGCCAAGCCAGTGATGTCAGCCGGAATCAGCCGCATGGAGGAACATGAAGAGCCGTTTGACCCTGCGCTTGGGCGTGCATGCATCGCTGAGCCATGGAGGCTCTTATCAGTGGATTTTCCATGGTGCTCAAGAGGGTGAGGGATGAATACGGTTTTGGAGCAAATGGGGTGGTGTGCTTAGGTGGGTTTAGGAATGTGAGGGCTGTGCATGAGTGGGAAGGGTTGAAACTGGAACTGGATGAGACCAACTATGATTTTGGGACCAGCTACGAGTTGGAATGTGAGAGTGCTGACCCAGAGACACACAAGAAACTGCTCGAGGAGTTTCTTCAAGAAAATGGAATCAGTTATTCTTACTCTAAAGTTTCAAAATTCGCTGTTTTTCAGTCCAGGAAGCTGCCAGAATTATGAGAAGTCTCCTTAGCAATTATCATTGTTGAATGCACGGCATTGCTCTTTATTTCGTGCATATTGTAACCACATTATGATACTCTTTATTTCGTACAATATTATTTCGTGTTTACCTAAGTTAAAAGCACACTTCACAAGTACCATTCATATATGTAAAACGTAAGAATCTGTCATCGGGAAATCCATCATTTAGTTCAAACCTCATAAGGCAACTCGCGGGCCTATTTGCTGTGTTATGTATAACCAATAAGTCATGAGCAATTTGTCATACTGCTGAATGGAGGGTTCCTCCCTAACAACTATATGGCAATAGGTAATTCAGGTTACATCAGTTTCAGCATGGTGATTGTACACTAAACATGATAGCTCTTGCAAGAAAATAGCAGGAATAAATTGATAATTACGCTCCTCTGAAGCTCCTGAAAACACCCAGTAAATCTTGCGACGAAGTTTACAACTGCATGCCACACAAATGGAGGGTACAACTCAACGGCCACGACCACGCCCACGTCCACGGCCCCTTCCTCGTCCCCGGCCCAAAGGTTTCCCTGGAAAAGTAATAAAAAAATGCTAACATCAAAACAGGATGATCCCACCAAGAAACAATTAGAATGTACTGAGTATGGATGAAAAATTTGCAGTCAAACTATAGACATTACCAGCAGTTGGCTTCTTTGGTTTGATCTTAGGTGTCTCTTCCACAAGTAAGGTCTCGAGATTTAAGCTGTCGGGAAGAATATAGTATCGAATGTTGTTACCCCTCACACTGAGATGATCCAGAGTCACCGGATTTTTCCCTTTCAGAGTTAATTTAACTGTCTTCAAATGAGTGTTCATACTGATATCAACACCTGTTGCAAAAGTCCCAGGATCAGTATCTCAAATTTGTACTTTTGGGCAAGAGACAAGTATTTAAGTAGGTAGTTGGTGGAGTTATTCTCGGAAGCAGCAAGATATGCTTACTTTAAAAGGCGTCACTACACCCAGAATTCATGAACTATGTACTTCAAGTTTATTATCTACAAAAGGGGGCCAGGGGAGACACATATTCATGACAAGCCGAATATCACATCCATGTGACTAGATCAAACTCAATAAGATGGGTGTCCAGTAAAAATTTAATGGAAGAGGATGCATTAATTTAAATCAGACAATGGAGATTTCATGGATTTTGTCATAGGACACTCTTTACTACTTGAAAAAAATTCAAATTATCTCCTGTCTGAATTGCGGAAGATATCACTATAATCAACTAAAAGCACAAGGGATTCAGCAAGTCTAGTTTAGTAGTTTCACTATCAGGCAAGTTCCTCCAAAATGCAAATTTCAAGAATATACAGAGCCGCCCGAAGAGAGAAATTTGGTGAGAATTATGCTTAGAAGGAAGGTGATTGAGGTCTCGAGATTTTCCACAACAGTATCATTTCCCCACAAATATTCCACAAAAACTTAATACAAGAAACAACCATTATCCAAGCCCCCAGAGGCAACACGTCTCAAATCACTGCAAGAGCTAAAGGAATTGCAGTTCCTCATCTTATCATACAAAACAACATATCACAGTCTAAATTATACTCCGAATTACCCACAGATTCAACTACTCTGTATAGGAAACATGAATAATTATTCAGCCCCAAAGGAACGAAAGCAAAATTAATTTTGGGAACCAAATTCCCAGTCCTTTCCCCTTACAGCCTAAGAAAAATCTCCCACCCAACCCAATGAGATGGTCATGTCAGTAACAGACCGAAGAAAATGCACTAAAATTTTCTGTCTTCTAAGTCAATGAACTAAAATCTGAAAAAATCGAAGGTAGTGAAGTAGAATGCAGGTGGACATACATGCTTGAATGAGTACAATCCAACCAGTAATCAATCACCTAAAGAGCAGAGAACCCAAGCAAATAAGTAAATGCCTCACAGTCAAATTAGAAACTAACAAACCCACTCTTCCAATCCGACTCTAGTATGTTGTTTGTAAATGGTACTAATATTCTAGTATACAAGGAAATAAGGAAGTCTAGTTCTGTAGTAAAATTAATAGTTTCTACAATTCTAGTACACTGAAAAAGAAAAAAAATTCGATGAGAAAGAAAATAAACCTGTAATGGTTCCATGCACAATAGTCCCATTCTTGAGTTCAATGGACACAGTTTCATTGTTCAACTTCATTAAAAACCTGTTCAAACAGTGTTAACTTATAATTAGGCTTTGATCCAAGAAAACGGAAAAAAAAAAAAAAAAAAAAAAAAAAAAAAAAAAAAAAAAAAAAAAAAAAATTAAAAAAAAAAAAAAAGAAAAGGGAAGAAAACAAAAAAAACTCACGCTCACCTCAAGTGCCCAGCACTATGAAAAAAAAGAAGACAGCGGGGGAGAGGGGAGGGAAA
>Ga0123340_1000410_pt1 | contig 27500 bp, 21 predicted proteins | sample SirMexnodulemix_FD_89961 | JGI IMG/M metagenome (GOLD analysis project Ga0123340, IMG submission 89961) | Root nodule microbial communities of legume samples collected from Mexico - Siratro Mexico nodule mix | ecosystem: Host-associated > Plants > Roots > Nodule | place: Mexico: Nepantla...
ATAATACATAATGTATTAATTACTTATAACATGTTCATATTTGAGAAATAAATATTTCATAAATATTCTTAGATTTTATATAAATTTATTTTAATAAAAAATATTATAATTATATTACAAAAATATTAAGTGAACTTACAAATAATTAAAATTGATTTTTTTCAATGTAATTTGTGTTACTTAGTCAATTCTGTTTATTTTATCCTTGCTTCATACAATATTTATAAGCATTAAGACACTCACAGTGTTTAATAAAAAAGTTCAATATATAAATTAACCAATAATTTTATATAAATACAACACTCTTGCCTACATTTAAAAAAAATATAAATAAACATTTATATACTTTCCAACTAAAAAATGTACTCACTCATTTTCCATCACAAGTAATTATTTAAAAATAGTTAAGATAGATAATCTCCACTTAATAATATAAATGAATTTAATTAAATTATTTAATATTAATTACTTTAATTAGCATTAAGAATGATACCTAGGACAGTTACTCCCCCGTGCATGATAAACATGTCTGAATGCAATGTATCTAAGAAATATATTTGGTAGAATGTTATACAATTTGGATCAAGAAGTGTGATTCTACACACTTTTGTGTGGCTTCTTGCCACTGATCGAACACTTTAAAAAGAACATCAATAATTTAGCCATTAACTCGGATAAGATTCAAAGGTGGTGGGGAACTCCAAAGGCTTGTCGTCATAATTGCTTCAGCCACTCACAGTCATAATTGCTTCAACCATATCATGAAACAAAATAAAAATTTTAAACAAATATTGGGTGCTTTATTAAAATTATAAATTTAATTAACAAACGTGTTTGGACATACTTCAAAGTTAAAACCCCCACCACATTTGCCACCATCATTAACATTACATCACCTTCTCTACGTAATCAATGTCAGTATAATGACTTGCACTTCTGAATTAGCTTGTTTTGTTGATAATATAAAATCAACTATATGCAGAGTGATTGGTAATAGTTCTGAAAGCATTTATACATAATATTGTTCTTAAAAAAATAATATTTGATTACTTTGGTTTAAAAGTCCAATAGAGTAAGTAATACTATACATATAAATAAATGTAAATTAAATAATATTTTAATATCAAAACAAGAAATTCATAATTAGTTGAGCACGAATTAAATTATGAAATTTTAACATATTGTTAACTATATGGTTGTTTTAAGACGAGGTTCTCATTTGTTTCTGTCTTATGTATACATTTGTACATGTTTTTATTTGTATTAATAGAAAAGTAAGTTTACATTTTTGTGATGATAAAGGAAGATATCAGCATTTACGTTTGCGTGTTCACACGCTTCGGCTTTACGTGCTATATTATTGCTTGCCATGCCCATCTCATTATCACTTTAAGCTTTTGGGTTAACATCGAAAATTGTCAAAAGACAAGTCCACCCTTGTTGAATGGTCTAACAACCAAAACAAAAGAATGTGGGATCTCTTTTAGCTGTAGCTAAGAATTTAAGAGACTTTTCCAAAGTACAATTATGAAACACTGGGTTTGCATGTATGTGAATAGTAAGTGTGAACGGAAGAAAAAGAGAAGAAAGATACAGAAAGTCACGTTCACACAGCTATATTATTAGAGTCACCGTCCATGTTAAAATTTTCCCACTAATCTGAGACAGAATCAGATATTTCCTTCACGTGTGCAATGTATTTTATTTGCAAATATTTCTTCATTGCTACTACTAATTAGTGAGTGTTTTGTATCTGTGTGCCCTCCAAACTCCAACTTCTAGTACACCTTTTTGCATATGGTTGGTTGAATAAACCTTTTTGCTGATGGTTTTTTCTATCTTGTGTTATCAGTTCTTTTTTCTTTTAAAATTGATTAAATTTAGCTCTAGCCTTTTCTAGTTTATCTCTCTATTAATTCAAATTTTAATTTATCTAAAATGATCCTTTGTTAGCTATCAAAATTTTAAGCATTCAGAATTCTAATTTGGTATTATTGTGTTCCCTAATTAATATTTTTGCACTCAAGCTTCAAAAAGTGTCGAAGATAACAACATTATACCCCCACCGTCCAAGCCAAATGAAAACAAAAAATGTTGTCTGTTGTCCATAATAGTATAGCTACTGTGGATTCTGTCTCTAAGAACAGCGTTAAGTACAGCCATCCAACTAGTTACTTGGCATGTTATGTTTTCCTTTTGGTACCAGAAACTTGTTCAAATAGGAGTTCACATTTATGAAAAACCAAACCCTAACATTAACACATATTTAATTGAGGTCATGCGTGGCAGTACAGTGACGACCATAGAAAGTCTTGGATGGTCAAAAAAAGAGTCCAAAAAACCAGTGGCAACGCCTTTTAATTATAGCCCCAAAAGCAGGGCACTTCTGTAACACGGGCTCTATATAATACCCAAAGGTGGTAGAAGCTCTGCAAGCAGAACACAGAAACAGAACACAGAAGCAGATCCATTTGGAGGATCAAAAGGAAAAGCACAACACAAGAACACAGAGAGATTGAGATGGGAAGTGGCATGATGAAGAATGGAAGAAGCTTCCCAAGGAGGTTCTCCGAGCGTCTTATTCCGAAAAGGGGACAAGTGAAGGTTGCAATTGTTCTGGGGTTGGCCAATTCCGTTTTTGCTATCTTCTCCCGCACTGCTTCATGTGTGGCACCTCCTCACTTCACCCACTGAACCATCTCAGCTATATTTTTGACCTTTTCTTTGTACAGTTTTCCTTTTTCTTTTTCTTTTTGTTTTGTAAGTGTGCCGTTTATTTGTTTGGTGCTACTTGCTACTCAATGAGTGTATCTGCTTCTTATTTTTCTTCTCTTACTCTGAGATGGAATGGTCCCTTGAAAAGGTTATGAATTTTTATAGAAGTGGTTTGTATTTGGTCATGTACTATTCGAAGGTTGTCTGGGTTAAGATAAAAGAACAAATTTACCGGTTAAAAAATATATTTTTAAAGGAGTTAAAAGAATGAAGAAATAAAATGTAATATATTAATGTTAAATATAAAAAAAAAATTGAGGTAAATGAAAGGGTGATTTTTACGTTCAAAGAGTTGAGGGAGCTTTGCACCTCACAGTTGTTGGCAAAGAAAATGAGCTTATTCACAAAAGTGCAGTTGCCCACTTGATTTTATGGCACAAACATGACCTCCCATTAAATTAAATAATAATTGAATGCTTAAGAATTATTTAATATTATTTTTAAAAATCTACAAGTGTTTTAATCTTTTGTTCATTTTAAGTTTTTTATAACCATTGATTGAGTTAAGCTACTAGTCCCATCAAAAATTAAGTTATTATTAAAAGAGTTAGTCACCTTTTAAGATTAAATTGACTTTTAAAGATTAAACTAAATAATATAGTTTTTTAATATCATATTTGTTTTTCAATATTAGCACATCAGTTGGTGCTGTGATACTAATTAATGGCTTATTTTCATATTCATTTTATTTTGGGTGTTTTTCAATTTCTTTAATGAAAGTATAGTTGTAAAAGTGGAAAGTAGTTTTTTTTAATCTAATTATTTGTTCCGAGTTATTTAATATTTAATTTTAAAAATATTCATTCACTTAGGTTCATCAGAAATGAATTATTAGGTTAAATAGATTAATACATAAATTTTAAAATTACTATTTTGATTTTTAAATGATTTTAGTGCGTAGATGCTAACCTGATCCAATTTAAACATGTAATGAGTTCCATTGAGCCACATAATATATATTTTCAGTCAGTTATTTCTTTTTTACTCTTCAAGTAGTTTATTAATACATTATCAGAAATTATCTTTTCTCATTTATCCCAATAATTTGGTTTTTCTCCATAAATATTATGGATTAAAATTCTAATATTTGACAGTTGACTATTTCTAATAGTATGATTATATTTATTTTAAATATATATTTTTTTGGGAGATATAATTTATAATATTATATGATATTCTAATTAAATGTAATTAGATATCATAAATATTATATATAATAAATTATTTTATTCTTTAATAAATCCAAACACTAAATAAAATCTCAAACAAATGGTAATTTTCATTCATTCATGTATGTCTCTGTATATAGATATCTACCTCGTATCCATAAGAATTTCTTCAATAAAATTCTGTTTGTACCTTTTTTTCAAGCTCTTATAATAAATTCTATAAGAAGACATTATTGAAGAAGTTGGTCCATAATTAACATAAAACAAATCTTAGTTACATTAGAACTTTGAAGTAGAATTTCCAATATTTCTTAAAGATTTATTTATTTAAATTTCTTACTTCTCTTTTAAGTACATCCTAAACCACACATCCAAGAAGTAATATGCGTAATGTAAATTAAAATTAGCATGATTAAATGTCAAATAGACGAAGTAACGAGTATTCAACTTTAAGTGATGATTAAAAAAAATAATCTCTCAAGTCACGAACCACAAAGCATAAGAACTTTAAACTTGAGAGTAACTTGCAAGGTCTACCTCTGTCTCAACTTAGGCATACAAGGATCATTATCATCATTCATGGCTTTCCACTTACCACTATTTTTTTCACAAATACAACCAAATATGAGACCATTGGGAAAATCCTGAAGAGCAGCATTTATATATTAGTGTGCATGTGCATGTCCACTTGCTTGACTTATAACTGAAAATTCAATTGGGTTTAAAGAATTTTAGTTTGAGCCCATCATTCACAATGCTCCAAATGCCTCCAATGGAAAATGCCAAGCTAAAACCAACCCCCAGCCACCCCAGAATCCAGTTGAAGTACCAATTGAAGCTATATTTTGGTGGCTGTTTTATGAGAACCCACATGAAGCAAGGATATGCAAATGTGACTGGAAGAGTGAGTCCTCCTAACAAACCAGCAAGACTTGAGAGGAAGGGAAGCGCCACTCCTATGAAGAAGGACACAAATCCAAAGAACACTCTAAAACCTGATCTCACCCAAATGGAGCAGGGACGGTTTGTCCTACTCGTGTAACCAGCTTCAAAACTATCAAAAGCAGGCATTGAGTATATCTGAAAACTGCTCAAGCAGTTGAACACAACAAGAAGGAAAGTTAAGGCAAGGATTCCTCTTGAGATGTCATGACTGTGAAATGCATACAAAGCAGTCAGAATCCCTCCAGGAGGCATCTGCAAGAAAATAATGTAACATGGTCACAATATATTAATCAACATCATCATCTGATACAATGATCAAATCCTATCAGATATCTTTATCATGGTGATTCTAGTTTTTAGTTAACTTACCTGGTTTCCATAGGCCCAAAAGCCACCAATAGCAATTGGGAAGAGGCACATTGCAATGAAGAAATAAGCAACCTTGGCTCCTTTCCACATTGGCACACGAGCCGGGTGCTTAAAAGTTGAAGGCATTGTGGACTGAAGGAAACAAAGTACATATCTTCACTAACTACACAGCAAACAAAAAAACCAAAGGTTGAAAAAAAAATTATTGCCAACTCACAAGTACCTGAATTTCTAGGACCAAATTGTGGCCTCTGAAGGAAAAGGCTATAATTCCAAGTGCATTCATGGCAAGAAATACAGAAGCAGAAGGTTGTGACAATGATAGGGGTTCATAGGAGATGGAAGGGGGCCTTTGTTGGCTCACAGAGAGGATCCAGACCATGGTGGAGTATGTTATGGCTGTCACAGCCCCTATGAGTGAAAGGCCTGCAATTGAATTGAGGTTTGGAAGCTGAGACAGCACAATGGATAGAGAAGTGAAAACCAAGTACCACTCCACTGTGGTTAAAGGATTTGAAGTACAAGTGGGTCCGCAAACTATTTGGAAGAACAGTTTCATGGTCTCCCCTCCAATAAGAATCAAAGCTGTTGCAGTTCCTGCTGACAAATAAACAGTTGGGAAGAGAGCAAGCCACACTCCTAGTCTTTCCCCTGCAAAAGGTAGATACTAAACAACACAGAATATACATAAAAATAGAATCTAGTTACATGCGTCTAAATTTTGAATCTAGTTGAAGTAGCAACAAGTTCAACGAGGTAGAAAAACGCAGGTTTTAAGGACGTATATGAATCAACTATGTTACAAAGCAGTTCTACATTGTTAATTAGGTAGCTTCTTTTAACTGTGTTACATCAACTAGCTAGAAAAAGGTAATCAGAGGCAAAGCAAACTTACCAAATGCTGCTTGAGCTAGCTCCACATATCTGTTGTATCTTTTACCTGGAACTGCTTCGTGAAGCTGAACCAAAATCCATAACGTGTAAAGTTGCCAACAATATGCTATGGTTAAGGAAAGAATTCCCCAACTCCTGCAAAATATTTGGATAAAGCATATTCAACAAGGCTGAAATATTTTCCATACGTTATTATTTCGCACAAACATTCTAATAAACTCAATTGGACAAAATCCGTAGTATATACTATTAGTATTAGATGTCTAGAAATTGGAAACATGGTCAAAGGACAGGAAAAGTGCTTCCAGAACAGTAATAGTAAATGGAAATTATGATGAAAGATACATTCACGAATCAATTGAATGCCCAACATCAGGGGCCCCTCCATCACCAAAAATAGATAATATGGACAAAATTATAACTGTTCCCTATACAGGGGTGATTTAATTGAACTTTGGGAAAGCAAAAATAAAGGACCAAATTGGCAAGCATGATAATTCCGGCCCACCCTCTTTGAAATTCTTTCCATTCAACCAATCAAATCTATGATGAACTTTGATATTTGTAAAAGGCATGCCCCACAACAATTCAAAATGATCTTACTTTCATGCCTAGCTAGGGCCATGACCAAGAGACAAAATTTTCTTTTTTCTAGAAAATGAAAGTAAAGATTCTACCTACAAATAAAAGGGGAAGAAAACAAAGAGAGCTCGCATGCACATTACAAATTAAAGCATGGGATATTCCTTCATTTTGGAAATAAATAAATATAAACTTTAGTTACAAAGGCGTGCTGTCATCTTACAAAACAGCATCAAACTAACTAGACTAAGATTAAAACCTCTGCAAGCTAGTCAAAGTAAGTTATTTACAATATGCATGCTATTTTCACAACAGAAATGCTGATATCTCACTGCAGTTGAACGGATGCAGAATGTAATGCAACATGGTGAATAGCTAGGAAAAGATAGATAGATAGATAGATACCAGCCAAGATAAGCAAAAGCAACGGGCAAAACGAGGGCCTGAAAGCCAACACCAGCATTGAGGTTGTGGAATGCTGCATAGTGAGCATTTCCATTGCGAGACTCGGTGATTGGAAGCCAAGCATCTTGAGGGTTGAGCTTGGTAAGGTGTCCCACCTCCTCTAAGTAACCCTTCATGTTTACCAGCACTCTCTTCATTGGTGTACCTATTGGACTCAGGAACCTTGGTGATATGAATGAGGTTGGTGTCCATGATTTTCCTTCCTTTGATGCTGCTCTCGGTGACCTCTGCCCCGACGGTGTCAGTATCTCCGGCGTCGACACCCTCGGTGTCGCCGGTATAGATATCAGTTCTGTTTCTGGTCTCTCCTCCATTTATCACTCCACCTCCTTAACAAAAAAATAAATTCTAAGACACATATATATAAGGTGGAAGTGTGCTTGCTTTGTTTATACTTTATACATATAACATAATTTGCCTTCTATTGGAATAAAGGGAAAGAAAACCTCTTGATGATAATTGGGACATTGTCATGATACGGAAATACTTGCTATCATGAGAATAATGCGCATGCGCACGCTCTTTCTTAGTTGTCAAAAGTTTTATACAATCTTGTTGGAGAAAACTCACCAAAGTAATATACTTTATTGACCAAAATGCCATATAAAACAAATTAATCGTGGTTGGTTACAAGGTTAATCCGTAATAATCAAGAGCTTTCACAATTGCCTCAATTTGTCATAAAACATAACAATATTTTGAAACCAACTCTGCTCACGGGGCTCCTCGGTTAATCACAAGATTATGCCTTGTTCACAGTTTTGGGTAAAAAGTCATATTCAGGCACACTCAGGGTCCGAAATTAAACCTCCTCTAACTCGGTTAACAAAAACTACACACTTGTGAAAGAATCTGAACTCACTTTGGATTTGTGCAATTAGGAGGCAGAGCAAAGAGGAAACATCTTTATTATCAGGTTCACAAATCTAAAACAAACTCTGGTGTGGAAGGAAGTAAGATACACGAAAGCCAGTACAGAATGCTCAAATGGGGATTTTGCAAATCCCATAAGGCCATAGCTATAAACTAAATGTTTGTCAAGGTCTCGGTTTGACCCTATAACAGAAAAAACAAAGGACATCCCATTACACGTTTTTGGATGGAGATTAATAATCAAGAAAGCTTCCATAACAATAACTTTCCTCTAAATGGTTGTAATAAAGACGAGTTTTGTCAATCTAACAGTTTTCCAGATCTTATTTCACTTGGATTTTCGTTTTTCTGTCGATTTACCACCAACAAACACACATGATGGGATTGTGAACTCGCAAGGGCAAACAGGGTATGTCAAACATATAAACTATGACAGTTTTCTTCGTCTGTTCTTTTTTTTTTTTTTCAAGCAAATCATAGTCATTTCACATGACTCCAAAATCAGAAAGAAACATAATCCCCGTGACCATGAAGAAGAAGAAATGAATGCAAGACAACAGAAAAAGACTATCCAGCAAGCAAGCAGTGTTTTGAGAATGCCAGAACCAAGAACAATGAAACATGCAACACCGTGAAAGTAAATAAATACCTTGATATGCACCACCAAAATAATAAGGTCGTAATGAAAGTGAAGGAACTAGGACCACAACACGAAGAAGCTACGACTGAGAGTCCAAACTTCAAAGAAAGCAGGACATGGTAGAAGAAAATACGAGAAACAGGGTGTTCTTGATGAACAACTGGTGATTGAGTTCCTCTTCCCTCCCCGAACTAATCTTCTATATGACCTTTAAAAAAACTTACTTTGGGACTAGTGATCAATGGTGGTGTATCCCATTGTCTGTCTCGAAGTGCGGCTATTTAAAAGAAAGAGAGAGAAAAAATGACGTTGGTACGAGAAACCATAATGGTTTATGACTTTCTTTACTTTGTTTGAGGAAAAAGAAGAAAAAAAGAGAATGGTCCTTCGTTCATGTCTCTCACTCTCACTTTGATTGCGTTGCCTTTGAGAGCGTTGCAGAGACAGGCACAGTGGGTGTTGTGTTGGTGTGGGGACACAAAGTAGCCGAAAGGAAGAGAATGCAATGCATGAAGAACCAGCGTGGCCGTCCATCACTCACGTGGTGGCCCACGTGGACCAATTGACGGCTCCGATTGGGTTCAGGTCCTGAGTTGACTTCTGGGCCCACTGAATCAACGTCAAAGTGAAGTGAAGTGAAGGCAGGAATGCTAGCTGGGTAGCTAACAGTGCTAACTCATACGGAATGGGATTCAATCATTCATGTTACTTCATGTGTTTAATTCAAAACCTTAATCAATCAATTTTGTACTGTTACTTCAAAACTGAATTAATAAAAAAATCATCATAATCATTGGTCTTAAACCTATTTTGGTTTTTCTGTTTTCCACTACAGTTAAAACATAATAATTCAGAGTAATTTTTTTAATTACAATATCAAAATTATAAACACTGTTTGTTTATTTATATATTTATAAAAATTGGTGCGAAGGAAGCCCATTACTGAACAATAACTTGAGGTGCATTGGGCGTTGCCCTTTAGCCAGTAGTTCACTCCCACTTCACACTGTCAAACAAAGCATAAAAAGTAAAATAAGATTAAAAACAGTGCGGTGACAGACATAGAAAACCTGGGAATAGTGAAAGTAAGACAGTAAAAGCATGTGAAGATAGAGAATATTTGTCAAAAATTAACCAACACCCACCCTCCACGTGTCACCCCTGTTGGCCTTTGTTGGGCTTGGCGTGTCATTCAACATGATTTTGTTGTCATCATTTGGTACCACCAAATATTAAGCATGGAACTAACACCATCATGCTGTTCTATGTTTTCTCATTGTCATTTATGAAAAATAATGCCCTTAATTGCAAGTTTTTAATTAAACTTTTATTTTTATGTTAATAGGTCAATAGAAAGATCATTCACTTTACACACAATTTATTTCATACCAATTATAAAGAAAAGTCTATCTATATATTAAATATCAATATTTATAACGTTTTTAAATGCAAGCACACAAATCTTTTTAAAGATTATTTTTCACAAAAAAAAAAAAATTAGTATGGAACTGTTAGCTTGACATTTATCTTCCACCACCGATACAAATATCTATTCAAAGTTAAAAGCTAAGCCAAACCACAGTGATTCGTCCTGTACTTCCGTATTTTCTTCACGCGTCTCCGTAAATAAAATAAAAGTATATTTTTTTTCTTCATCTTTTCAGTATATCTCTTATTATTCTTTTTGTATTTTAAATTATATAATGTAAAATATAAAAAAGTTATATTTTAAATTATATAATTGTATATATTTTGAATTACACAGTTCAAAATACAAATTTTAAAAAGATATTTTAATAACTTTAAAGGCACAGAGGTGTTGAAAGAAGCCATCCAGTTTTGAATTCGGATTTTTCAAACCATTTGAGTTTAATTTAAAAAAAATACTAATATAAAAAATTATGAGTTTAATATTTTTTTACCACGTTAGCCAAGTTTCGGGTTCTTGATGATGTCTTTAATTTCTTATTACTAAGTCAATTATTTTAGAACATTATTCTGTCTTTACTTTTATTTTTAGTGTACTATAAAACACCATTTATTCTCTTCACAAAAGTGAAAGCTCACTTTAAACAACAATTCACTTCAATTTTATATATGAATCGAATTTACCTATGTTTCTTGAATTATTTACAACAGAGGCAGGTCAGTCAGAAATGTAATGGGCTAATGACTAGCAATTGAGAAAAAACAAAGTTATGGATGATGTTCTAATTAACAAATTTTAAACAACTTTGTGTGGATGTGTCTATCTTCCTAGGTTGCTGTTGCAAATCCTTCTTCAGAACCTGCAAACACCTTGTTAAGAATCATGGCTAATCGAATTCCACCTTGAGCAATTCGTTTCATGACAAATGGCATCCTTGAGTCGAAGTAATAATCTACAAAACCATCACATGCACAAAGTCACTACACAAAATCCTTTAACTATCTGATGAGTTTGCTTGCAGTTTCATGAATTCATGGTTACCTGCCAGAGTTGCTCCAGGTTTAACACCTTCGTAACCCCATTTGCAAGCAATTTCTATGCTCTCTTTGGCCCAACTAAATGATTCCAAAAACGTGAGGAATGTGAGCATTAACAGCCAGAGGAAAAGGGAAAGTGGGAGCTGAAGATGATGGAGAAGGAGAAGAACTCACTTATTTACACACTGAGAGATATCATTACAATGCTGCCAAGATGAAATATCATCAGCCCAGATTCCCTGTATACAAGACAAATTATTTTGTTGATTTCATTTAAAATCAATCAGAGAATTCATGTGTATGATAAATACTAAAAAGGATGTCTGACAAATTTAGTCTTACATCAGTGTAGTTCCTCTCAATGTCATGTAGAAGGAGGCTCACATCCTTATCATAATAGTCTGCTAGTGCTGTGAGAATAATTTCTCTGTCCCAGACCTAATAATAAACAACCAAATTAATAGTTTAATGCATACAAGTAAATTGTGAATACTAAATGGAAAGGAAGTTGAAGTTACAGCATACATGGTGCAGATTAGATTTGTGCCTAAACCAGCGTAGTTCTATGGTGTTTCCTCCTTCGTCAGTGGTGAATCCAACATGCATTGGCTTAAAAGATAAGTTCCCAAAAGTTTTGTTAAAGGAAATGCTAAAATGGTATGTAAGAAACTGGACAAGACTTTGAAAACCTTTTCACATACCTGATGAATATCTCCCATGAAGTGTGACAAGAACAACAACGCCTCAGTCATATTATCTGTAAGATAAAAAAAATACTGAAGGCATTGAACTAAACTATCAAGGATAAGATACAAGCATTAAGAAAAAGAAACTTGACTACTTACATCTCCGATCAGATGTGCCCTCTTTGTAATGCATGAGTTGAGAAGTGAAATTTTTGACAGCACCAGCAACACACATATCCTCAACACCATGGGAATCATGGCAGTCCCCTATGGTAACAAACAAAAACAAATGATAGCATGATATTGAAAGGTTTAACTAGAGCATTTGATAAGAAGAATTAGCATATATAAGCAGTGCTTACTTGAATACTGAAAAGAACAAGCATTATCCGGTGTGTCAATGAAATGAAGAGGACTTGTCCACCTATATTTGTACCAGTGTCTAATTTGGTCAGGCCACACGCAGAGGGCTGATAAGTTACCTTTCACATGGTCAGGTAACAAACGGTACACTGCTTCGGATGCCTCAGGCTCTAAAAGTGCCTATTTATAAAACACCAAATGTTAATATATCTCCAACAATAAGCCAACCAAGAAATGTTTTGGTAGTGAATTGATATGTACTATGTTGTGTTGTTGGCCAAGTGGGGTGCATGGTTGTTTCACGGATTGAAATTGAATTTTACCTGTGCAATTTCGCATGTCATCACATGACCCTCTGTGCTCCATGCAAGGACACTAGGCACTCCGATAAAAGCTGAACTAAAGAACAAGACAAATCCAAATGGAACACGAGACACCCACAAACCTCTAAGTCTACCCATTTCTTCACTTGATTTGTTTTGCTTTCTTCATGTTGGAACATTACATCTATATATTTGTAGGGATTTATATGGTTATACTTAAAGAACAAGTAACAAGATTTTGATTGAGTGCAAGATTTCAATATCTATTTTAAAAGTATGTCCAAGTTGAGTTCAAGTACAAGCAAGGTGGGGTGTTATATGCTAAGAGTTTTGAGTTTTTTTTTTTCTTATAGCACACTGATACCCGCAACCAAGCAATGCGTTAATAGTTTTCACTCCACTAAATAAACCACACGTGTAGTTATTATTAATTTTCATTTGAGTGATACGTATGTCAATTTTTATATAGAGCATACAAACATGTTTTTCCAAAGCATTACTCTTTTGCATGTCATCTAATTTATTATATTTGTATATATTTTTTCTCTTTCCCCTATTTTATGCGATGTGCTAACAAGATATTATCTTTAACGTTAAGTAGTTGTGAGCAAAAAAAAAAATGGTGTTGACGATGTATAGCCGCAACCTCCTCGTGTACGTCAAGAAATGGCACAAACTTTAGTAGATACCATGCTTATTTACAAATTTTACTGTATGAATTTAATAAATTAAATTACATGATTATCCAATAAAATTAAGAAACTAAAATTACATGATTTCGGCCCAATATTGCAATGTAAGAACCTCGGAACTTAATAAGCCCAAGGTCCATGGTAAAACAGGCTCAGAAGCCCACTTGAAAGAATTAAAACCTAGGCTAACCCATATGTAGATTCAATAAATAGGAGATAGATAGAGAAACCCTAAGAAGCCGCGGCAAGAGAGTGTGTGAGAGAGAGCCAGAGACGATGAAGTTCAACCCAAGAGTGTCCAGCAGCCGCCGTAAGAGCCGGAAGGCTCACTTCACGGCGCCATCTAGCGTGCGGCGGGTGCTGATGAGCGCTCCTCTCTCAGCGGAGCTCCGGTCCAAGTACAACGTCCGCTCGATTCCGGTGAGGAAAGAAGACGAGGTGCAGGTGGTGCGTGGAACTTACAAGGGACGCGAGGGGAAGGTAACGCAGGTGTACCGTCGCAAGTGGGTCATTCACATCGAGCGCATCACTCGCGAGAAGGTTAACGGTTCAACCGTCAACGTAGGAATCCACCCTTCAAAGGTTGTGGTGACGAAGCTGAAGCTGGACAAGGATCGCAAGGCCATTCTCGATCGCAAGGCGAAGGGTCGCGCCGCCGCTGATAAGGAGAAGGGGACCAAGTTCGCTCCGGAAGACATCATGCAAACCGTCGATTAGTCTCTTTATCATATAAGCCAGGGTTTTGTAGCGTTTCTCTATCTCAAATATTCATTATCCTTTTTGAAAGTTTTTGTTATGTTAATCAAACTATATTTTGGCCTGTTATTCACTACGCGCTTAATATTTCTTGCCCCTTTTCTATCAGTCAGTTATTTCGATTGCGTATCCGTTTGTTTCAATTTTGACTTTGAGTATGCCTGTTGAAGAGTTAGACCTCACGAACATATATTGCTCAAATGTATGTTTTTGTAGTTAAATTTTGCAATGGCTAACATTTCTGTGAAAATTTAGATCTAGAATGAAATATCTGGGGATGTTGAATTAATATGAGTGTTATTTGGGTTTGTTGTTTTATTGGTGTTTATACGGTGCTGTGGATGATGAGATTGCTAATTTTACAGTTATCCCTGTCTGATGTAGCAGGTGCTGAAAGTTTGTAATCTGACTCGCACTGTTAGGTTAATTGTTAAGTTATAGCAACATTTAGATGTGCGTTTGAGTTTGTGTAGGAACGAACATTGAGTGCTAATCTTAGTTATTGATTTGGGTCATGCCTTATTGTTCACAAAATCGTCCTTAGCTTTAGATTTGGGCTTCAACTGATATACCAATACAATAATATGAAAGCGTTAATACAAGTTTGTGGTTTTAACGGGGATAATTTCGCATAGTTTTTGTATTTAAATTCTAATATATTTTCTTAATAGATATCGTTGAACTTGTTACAAAACGCATTCTCTTCTACCTTATTGTAAAGTTACTAGCTTTTTGAAAATGTTGTATTTGGCGTGAATTAGACGCTAAAGGGGTTTACTTGATTTTGATTTGGTCTTGTGTGAAGATATGTGATTGATGAACTTCTCGAAGTGTATGTGGATATTGATAACCTTTCTCCGTATGCTCCAGTAAAATATTTCTGTTCTTTGCGGTTGTGAAATTCCTGTAAACAACAGACTCTGCCATGTCCTGAACACCTGCTAAATTTCCCTAAGCAGTGCTCGAAAGAACTCCTTTATGGACCATCCAAATTTTGTCAACTGCGAACCTATGTTTTCCAGAGCATGCAAATTTATTTTGAGCCGATGACGCGTAGTGGTAATTGTTTTGTTTCGAAATATATTCTTCGAAGTGGTGCAATACTTTCTTACCTCAATCTTTAATTAAGCATAATAATCGGTCGCGGAAATATGGTGTTTTGTAAATAATTTAATAAACAAGTTTTATTTTTCCCAGTTATCAATTTTATTCGAAACTTTTTAGATCAATAATATTCATATTCAGTTTAGACAATAGCCCAAATCTCTTGTTTTAGTAAGGTATTTGCATCAGTTCGGGGATAAGGATAATTGCCGTTCGATCAATTTAGTAATTATATTTTTTCTATATTTTTGAAGGAAAGGATGGTTTTAGTTTGAAAATTATACTTCTAATTGTTTGCCCCATTTTTTTAAATGTATTTGTATAATTATTATAGATTCGTTGTTAATAATAAATGTGGATGTTTATGATTCTGTAAAAGTTAATAGATTTTAATATTTTTGAGTGATGGCGTATGAAATATTTAGTGCATGAATTTCGTGTAATTTTAGTTACACTTGATGATCCGTCCACTAATTTCAAGCATAAAAGGCAACATTGTTTATATTGGTGCTGTAATAATCAGAGTTTGGGACAGAGAATCCTTGTGTGGACTTCATAACAGAAATTTATATTCATGATGCATGGACTCACGGAACATAAAAAATTCTTTTGTAAACATAAATTAAACGTCTAAATTGGACAATCATTAGGTAAAGTTTAACAAGTAAAATTGAACAGAAATAAACGGTAAAATTATTAGAATTGGTAATATAATCTGAAATTGTGCAAGGAATTTTTGTAATTCTGTACAAATGAATATAACTTTCTTAAGATGGACGGGTATTTTACAGTAGAGGCATATCATCCTCTATTAGTGAAGCGTAAGAAGTGGAAAAATTTTGATTATAAAAATTCAAACACCAACATTTAACCAATTAAACTCTTCTTTCCCACACATTTTTTTTCTCAAATGAACGTGGTGGAGTCTGTTAAATCTATCTTCAAATCTATTTTTATATATACTCAACTTTTAATAGTAATTTTGATTAGGGATTTAAATATTTAAAAATCCAGACTTTTGAACTTTATCCTTGAGTAAAACTATTTGTGGGAAAATAATGCTACAATTAAGAGATGTTGGAAGATGATGATGAGTTTTTGGCGATATTACATGTAATTATTTGATGTATGATGTAGTATAAATCCTGAAAAAGGGACTAGAGAGGCTTGAAGACGGAAGGGAAGAAGATGAAGGCCATCGTGATAACGAGTCCGGGGGCTCCTGAAGTGCTGCAGCTGCAAGAAGTTGAAGATCCCCAACTCCGAGACGACGAGGTTCTCATCGGAGTCCACGCCACTGCCCTTAACAGAGCCGATACCCTTCAGAGGAAGGGCTTCCACCCTCCCCCTAAGGGTGCCAGTCCCTACCTCGGTCTCGAATGTTCCGGAACTGTCCTATCTGTCGGTAAAAACGTTACAAAGTGGAAAATCGGCAATCAGGTACTCCTAACCTAAGTCCCTTTTCTTCTGTTAGTGTTTCACTGTCACTCAAAATTAGTAATTCACAGGTCTGTGCTCTTCTCGCCGGAGGAGGTTATGCCGAGAAAGTTGCTGTTCCCGCCGGGCAAGTGCTTCCGGTTCCGCCAGGTGTTTCCCTCACGGATGCCGCCAGTTTTCCTGAGGTCGCATGCACTGTGTGGTCTACTATTTTCATGACGAGTCGTTTATCTCAAGGGGAAACCCTGTTGGTATTTCATCGTATCCTAAATTTTAAATTATTATTATCATTATATCACCCTACCGCGCAAGCATTTTCACTGGATCTTACCTAAAAGATGTATGATGACCCTAATTTGCTAACTTATTAAGTGTTGTGTGAACTTTAATTTATTACATCTCACTCCCAGATTCATGGAGGTTCTAGTGGGATTGGTACGTTTGCAATTCAGATAGCCAAGTATAGAGGGGCCAGAGTATTTGTTACTGCAGGTTCGGTACCCATTTATCCCTTTATTCAACATGTGGAAAACTGAAGATTAGCTGTCTCTCTGATATATTGTTTAGTGAAAATGTTCCATCTGGTTATTGAAATTCCAAGCAATGTTTCCCCAAATTTTATTCTAGACTAGATATTGCTTGACAGGGAGTGAGGAGAAGCTAGCTTTTTGCAAGAGTCTTGGGGCTGATGTGGCCATCAATTACAAAACAGAAGACTTTGTTGCTAGGGTAAAGGAGGAAACTGGTGGACAAGGTATTATCGCTTGCTTGCATGATGTGATTTTCCTGTATTCCTTGGCGTTTGATATTTATGTAATAGTACCTGTTATGTTTATGTTTATATTTGTCCATTAGAGAAGCATGTTGTAACAGTGTAATTGATGTGCGGTTGCAGGTGTTGATGTTATACTTGATTGTGTGGGAGCATCGTACTATCAAAGAAATCTTGATAGCTTGAATTTGGATGGAAGGCTTTTTATTATTGGCTTTCAAGGTGGGGTTACTACACAAGTAGATCTCCGCCCTTTACTTGCTAAGCGTCTCACAGTTCAAGGTATTGCAAACTTGGGAATATACCCTTTTTTAATCTCTTGCTCGAATTCAGTTTCTGTTGTAAACATTTGTCTCTGCAAGTATAGACATCGTGCCAAATCTTGTATGTTGACGAAGAAAATAATTAAAGAAAAAACAATAAATAAGGTCTCTGAATAATTGCTAAATGCAAAGCAGTTTATGAACTTCTAAATTTTGGGTAGTGGGGAGAATAATGAGGGAATTGAAAACAGTGTTAACTTTCTTAATTTTCCAATGACATCTTACAAATTCTGTTTGTGCTTTTAGCACATTCTTACTGTTATATTTTTTTTGCATTTCTGTATAGGAGCTTCTTGAAGTTTTTTATTTTTCGAGTTGTTTCTATCATTGTGGTTACTTTCCTTCTAGACTTGCCTGCATCAAGAATAGGCACACCCCTTTCGAATTTCTACTCCTTTGATCTTCTTGAAAATGAGTTTTGTATGAGGAAGCATTAAGCTGTTTGGAAAACCCATTAGGATACCTACGATCAATGGAAAACTAGCAAAGGTGTTACTTTTATGAACCTGCATTAGCCTTTCTCCAATGTTAACAGAAACATACGCTTGAACAGCAAACTTTTTCATTATTTGAATGTGAGCTCTTTTATATAGTGTGATACGATCTATAACTTAGTTGAACATAATATTTCTGTATCTCATATGGTGAATGTTGTTCAGCGGCTGGTTTACGTAATAGAAGTCTTGAAAATAAAGCCTTGATTATTAGCGAAGTGGAGAAGAACGTTTGGCCTGCCATTGCCGAAGGAAAGGTTAAACCTGTGGTCTACAAATCTTTCCCTCTTGCCGAAGCTGCGGAAGCTCATCAGCTTATGGAAAGCAGCGAGCATTTTGGGAAGATATTGCTTGTGCCATGATCGTTGTCATACTGAATGAAGTTCGTGTTATATATTTGAATCCTGTGTCTGGACTTTGTTGTGATGATATCAGGTTTCTAATAAGGTTGTGCTTTAAAGTTACAGCAGGAACTGATTTGTCTGGTTCATTTCAACAATCCTACCGTATGTATGTATCAATTGATGTAACAAGAAATGAGTTGTTAAAAGAAATGTTTCTGCAGGGGATTATTTCTGGTAAAATTGAATACTTGCTTTCTATATACTGGTTTTCAAATATAAGAATCACTAGCACTAATCAGACTCGAAAACTTATTTTGGATTGTGTCAATTGAGACAACTCTTAAACCATTTGATTACAATACACAGAAATCAGAAGACTGCAATAGATTCCCATTTTAGCCTGGTTTCTTTGGTAGAGACCAGAACCATTTGTTCCTTTTCAATAAGATTGCATTTGTATGTCTCAATAATTTTTACAGTCAAGAGATAAATGGTAGGAAAAGAGTGAGAAGAAAAGTGTGATTAAATAAAGGATGCGATAGAAAGAAAATGTTACCCGTTGGCACATCCCTTGCGCGACTAATGAATAAGAGAAATAGGACAAGATATATGATACATGTTGATTCTCCAGTAATTAAAATAGAAACCTGGAGATCAAATATGCTCCCAAGAATAAAGTTTAGTCGTAATTAGTATTTGAATTTCTGTTTGATGCATACTTTTATCATGTTTCAAATTCATTTTGATAAGTGGAGCCTTTCAAATACTTTCAAGTTACTAAAATTAATAAAATATAAATATAAATATTATTTAATAATTTTGATCGAATTTTTTGAATTCAATCAACCTTCATAATTTATCACCACTTTGTAAGAAATTGATGTGAGTTAAATTTAATCTAATAAAGAAAATTAAACCTAGATTGGATTGAATTATTGGATTATCCAACTAATACCGTATCAATAGCTTTCTAGAAAGACAAATTTATGGTATATACATGTTAAGTTTTATTTCATTTTCTCTAAATTCATAAAATACATATTAAAATGAATAAATTTTACCAATTTCTATTGTATTAAATATTTTTTAGGAATATCATATTACATACTTATTTTATCACTTTATAATTTATTCTTGAGATATGTTGCGACATCTTTAATCTAATCTACTGAACTAATGGTTAAATAAAATTGAATACACAAATCAAAGAAAGAAAAAAGAAATTCTCAATATGAAACCAAAATCTTTAAATTTCCAAATGCAGTATACAAATTGAATTTCAGGTTCCGTCGTCCACATTGACCAACCACCCTAAGAACTAATAAGCGCACGCCATGGCCGACACACGGTGACACGATACAATATAATAATTGGTGCCACGTGTCTGAATTATTAATTTATACTAATCATAAACCCTTCCTTTCCATAGCCTCAGCTGCCATTTGTTGAATCACGTCGATTTAGTGTGTGTTTCGTGCTTTCTCTTTTCAACTTCTTTCTATTATTTCCTTTGGATTTGTTCATAAATCAAGTTTGCTTTTTAGTTTTTCGCTGAAAGCGAAACTCGTCTTTTCCAAAGTGGTCTTTGTTTATGTGAATTTCGAGAGGAACTAGGTTGTTATGTTATGAAGCAAACATGTTTTGGTCTTGCTGCAAATTATATTGACCTTTTATTATTATGAATTTAAGTTAATTTTGGTTTTCTCTTTGAGGGTATTGTTTGATGCTTTAATTTCCTTTTGTTTAATTTGACCCTTTTCTAAATTTCTTTTGCAGGTTCTGAAATTATTAGGCTTTCATCTCAGACAGAGCGTTGGGAGAAATGATAGATCTAAGCACACTCAATGCCGCACAGATTACTGTGCTGGGATCTGCGTTTTGTGTTATGCTTTCCATGCATTTCACGTCGCAGTTATTGTCTCAGCATCTCTTCTATTGGAAGAATCCAAAAGAACAAAGGGCTATAATCATCATCATTCTTATGGCTCCCCTTTATGCAACTGTCTCCTTTGTGGGTCTCTTGGATATTAGAGGAAGCAAGGAGTTTTTCACCTTTTTGGAGTCAGTTAAAGAATGTTATGAAGCTTTGGTCATTGCCAAGTTTTTGGCTTTGATGTATAGTTACTTGAACATATCAATCAGTGGAAACGTTGTGCCTGATGAAATTAAAGGCAGGGAAATTCACCACTCTTTTCCCATGACATTTTTTCAGGTGTGGCTACTTAGAACTGTGCTAAACATTTGGGGAGAATGGATTTGTTCTTCTCGCAAGAAATTTGCATTTTGTATATGACGTTAATGATGTCATGGTATTCATAATTGTGTAAATTGAACTTTTGCAGCCTCGTACTGTTCACCTGGACTACCGTAATTTGAAGCTTCTAAAATATTGGACATGGCAATTTGTTGTTATCCGGCCAGTATGTTCAATTCTGATGATTGCATTACAGTTACTTGGGCTGTATCCAACTTGGTTGAGCTGGACATTCACCGTCATCCTCAACATATCTGTGTCGTTAGCCTTGTATTCTCTGGTGGTCTTTTACCATGTGTTTGCTAAAGAACTGGCACCACACACGCCTCTAGCGAAATTCTTGTGTATCAAAGGAATTGTTTTCTTCTGCTTTTGGCAGGTAAACTCCTTATCCTTTATGTAGTCATCAGATAAGCTGAGTTAAATGACCACCTAAAGAAGACTTCGAGCCAAAAATAGCAGCAGAGAGCCGCAGAGCCCTCCCTGTTAGAAGAATATAGAAACAACAATTTTTGAACTACAAAACTTTCTAAATTTATAATGCTGGTTGGTATGGTCTTTTCTTTACTTACAGAAAAATAAAAAAACTTGTCTTTACATATAGAATCGATACACATACTTAGCCAAGTTAGTGGTTCTCAACCCTTTTCTCTTTGTTTATTTTAATTTTTTTTCTATATTATGATTTTACTTATTTTGGTGTAGCCATCAAGAGAAAAACTCAAAGTAGCAAAAATGAGTATGTTGTGTTGGATGACTGAACACACTAGGCAAAACAGGTTTAGGGATAAATGCATTAGAGAAAATATGGAGGTAGCACCTATTGTAGAGAAGATGGTACAACCTTTAGTGGTTTAGGCATGAGAAAACTTACAGAAGCCCAAGTAAGGAGAGTAGACCAAATGGAAAAGTAAACCAGTCACTAGAAGAAGGCTAAGAAAAACTAAAGGCGTGATTTACAACAGAACGTTATGGTGGGTTTTGATCCATGTAACTGACCTCACTTAGTGGGTTGTCAGTTTTATTGTTGTTACTATAAAACACTTGATCAAGTTGGATTTTATTCTTTGGGCAGCTTAAGTTCCTTTTGTGTTGTAGTTTGGGGTGTTTATGTAAATACTTTGCCGTTGAAGTAGCTAAGTCATCACTGATGAAGTCAATTTGCATGGTCTAAATCTAATTACTAAATCTCTAATAAATCTTCAAGACCTTCTGAGTATTAGCCCAGCAGTCGTCCTTGTTCATGTACAGATGTGTGTAATAAACTAAGAATTGTATCCCTAGTCTAAAATGTGAAAATTGAACTAGAGAAAATCAACATTAATTTTTTGTTATAAAAGGGAAAATCATCTCATATTCGTCCTGTACTGTGTCTATTTATTGGGAAAGAATACAAATCAGAAATCAATGAGACAATTTGACACTGAGATTGTTTGCTACTCATATCAAATCTAAACTAAAGACTAGCATTTTTCTGAATTTATTTAAAAATGGAAACTTCGTTAGAAATCAATTGCCTTTAACTCTTGTCCCAAACTTTGAATGATGAATTAGTTTGGATTTTGTTGTTCATTCCCCGACTGATGGGTCATTCCATTCCATTTACAACTTTTTGTTCTTCAATTTGCTTCATCCATCCATTTGTCTCTTATATCTTAAATTCTTTTCCTAGCGGTATAATTTTCTGTTATCCTTCATATATAATTGCATCATCATCTAGGGCTGTTTATTTGATAACAACGAACTCTTTTTGCCACGCGTGCAGGGAATGTTGCTGAGCCTTTTAGCAAAATTTGGCGTCATTCAATCTCTTCCTTTTCGGTTAGATGTGGAACACATTGAGGAAGCAATGCAGAATATTTTGGTATGTATAGAGATGGTTGTCTTTTCTGTTCTTCAACAGTATGCTTATCATCCTGCACCATATAGTGGAGAAGTTGAGAAAATGCTTAGACAAAACAAGAAAAATGATTAACAAAGTAAGCTAAAAAAAATCAGGCTACTGAGATGTATTTAAGAGTTCTTTGTGGTGGCGCTAGAAACATGAAAACATTGATGCCAAGTGGACTTGTTTTTTCTTTTTGAATGTTATTTTGCTGTAGAAGGCTGTCCATCCACCACCTGTGTATTGTTTTCTTTATCGTTGTAATTTCCCAGCCATACTATAAGAGATTAGTTTTTATTATCATTATTTACTTTCTACCGTGATGGCCATTTATAGTGACATACTTTTGCGTAATGAACATGAGATACCCTGATGGTGCAACAGCATCAAGTGACAATTTTCATTTTAATAATTGGGATGGCATGCTATCAGTGAAAGTTATACTACTTTGATGAAAGCTCCCTATCCTACAATATAAAGGGAAGCAAAAATGTCTGTCTGAACCTAAAATGAAGATGTCTTCTTGAATCTGTTTTAATTTTACAATAAAAGTTCTCCCACTTTGGTTTTCCTTGATAGTAAGATTCTTGCAAAAGATGCAATTTTTTGTCAAAGGCAAATTCCAAAGAGTGATGGCAGAACACTCACCACTAGATAAAACTAGAAGTTAGAATAGTCTTTATTATTAACTGATAACTGATGAATTTAGACCATATTGACATTGTGGTTGGTATGGCTATGGGTACATTTCAGCGATTTCAGCGTAACCGAATATTGAGAAGTTTGGTTTGTGGTTTGAAGGGTTTGTATCCATACGCAGTATAATAATACTTGGACGTTCATGTTACTGGTGCACTTAATTTGCATCTCATTATAACTTCATAAACATTTTTATATAAAAACGAAACTAAAAATTCTGTAATTCAAGTTGAGCCCACGAGTTAATCACTTTATTGTGTATGCCATAAGAAAATACATTTACGACCAATGACCTACAAATTATTATTATTTTCTTACTTTTTATCAATTTAAAAATAATTGTTTATTGTTGACTACTATATCATTATAAAAGCAGATGTTGGTAACACATTTCCTTTTAGTTTAATAGTTTTTTTAAAGAAGACTATCAATTATATATAAAATAGGACAGTTTGAAAGCCTTTAAAATAAAATCTTTAGCTTCTCCCTCTCTCTCTATTAATTATACTCAACTGACTTAATTAACAATAAAACGAACATTGAAAACAAAAGAAGAATAAAACCATAAAATAACTCAGAGTTACACGTTCTAAATATTGAACACAAAAGAAAAATAAACTATAAAATAATTGATAATCATGTATGTTATTTATGAATACGAGTATCTTATTGTATAACATCTATTTTTGAAACTTATTCATGCATTACAACATTTTCATTACAAACACACATGTGATTTCATGCATTACAAACACAAATATGACATTTTCAGAAGCAATGGAGGGGGTGGAAGATAAAGAATTGGTCTTATTGTATAATATATTTTCTTAAGCAATGGAGGGGAGGAAAATAAAGAATTGGTCTTTTTCTATAACAGTTCTTATTGAAACTTATTCATCCATTACAAATACTCGTTACATTTCATGCATTACAAACACACGAAGAGGAGGAAGATAAAGAATTGGTGAATCCATTATATGGAGCTCTTGCTGTCACCTTCGATTAACTAACATCTACATTTGTAACCTTTCTCATTTGTTTCTGCATCTATTGTAGTGCTATGACTGTCTGCTATTCAAGCAGGTAGGGTATAAGAGGAACTTTAGGAGGAATAGGGCATGAAGGTGGCATTATTGTGTCCATACTCACTACAATAATAAAGTTCATCAATTTTATACTTTCTATAAACAAATTTATTTTATTTATTATAAACATATATATTTTTAAATTATGTATTTTTTTATATTGTTTTATTAATATTAGAATTAATTTTTAATAGAGTTACGTTTTGCAAATTTTTGTATCCATAAATAATAAATGTGTTATTTACTTGTTTAAATTTTTTAATTAAATTTCTGAATTAGAGTTTCTTATATTTCAACTTATTTTTAGTTTCTTAATTTTTTTTAAAATTATTAGCAATATATTTGATAAATAAGTGTTTTCTTAATATTATTATTTTAAATACCACCTTATAATTTATTATATTATTACTTTTTATTTTTAAAATATTTATTCTTGTTTTTCTATTTCTCTTTCCAATTCTGAAAAATATTATAATTTGAAAACTGTACTTTGTTTTATCGTTATCCTATGTGGTCCAATGATAATATATAATATATTATATAGAAGTTATATGGTCTGTGATATTTGATGATTTTAATTTATCTAAAAGTTATTTTCAATTTAAAGTTAAAAAATAACAAAATTAATATTGAAATATTATTTATCTGTGTTTAAAAAAGAATAAAATAGTACGAATCACATATAAAACATTCAGAAATTGAGATTATTTAAAAAAATGTAGAATTTAATTAAATCTGAGCTGTGACATTCTAAGCCAAACATTTGGGCTTTCCTGAGCAATGGACGGTGCATGGGCATAATACTCCATTCTTGACTTTCAGAAGGACTAAGATAAACCGTTAAACTCATTATTTCTCAACTTCTTCACCAATCATGCTAAGTACTAATCTTCCACACTTTCCTGAATGATGTAATTTGTGATCTGAACGTTATCAACTGCCATTAATCTATCCACCAGCTAAGACAGTTAAATAATGACAAGGCCCTACATTATCCAAAATAATGTACTTCCATACGTTTCCCTTTTGACTATTCCAGTTTTCTCAATTTGAAAACTGCACTTTTTTTTTCTTTTTTTTTTTTTATGTATGTATCTTTATCACTTTGGTGGTGTGGTGGAATGATAATATATAATTATTATATCAAGTTATATGTTATTGAATCAGAAATTATGCAGCATTTACTAGACAAAGTGAAAAGCCGAGGTTGTTTGCCGACACATAATATATTCATAAACTTCACCTATTTCGCACCAAATCACTTCAGCTTTGTCAAATCATGACACGTACCTTCTAAAATATTTTTAATACATTTTTCAATTCTTACATGAAAAACCTTATATCTCATGAAGATGAACTAACATCACACAATTTCATAATTTAAAATACATGCAAACTATTACATTCTTGCCGCTTAATTCACTATGCTGGTTTGCGTATATAATATAAAGAAGACCTAAAATTAAACCTGCTCTACTCTTATTAAATATTACCAAAAAGAGAATGATTTTTACGTTGGGATCTTCCATCTTTGTCGTGTAGGCAATCTCAGCTCCGTGTTTTCTGCTTATGAAACCAAAATATATATAAAAAAAATCAATATTAGATTTATACTATCACATCCACCATGAAAATATAATCACATTTTTTATATTATGGATATCTTTTTGAAAACTTCCTTTACCTAAATTCTGAATATCACACATAATTTTTTGTCTGGACTTTCTGGGAATTGCAAGGCAATTTCGTTCTTGAAAGGCACAAGTCAGTTTTATGGATGAATTAAAGGAAGTTGTTAGTTTCTATGGATGTGGTAATTTCATTGAACCGACCATTTTATCTCTTTAAGGAGATAGAAAGTGGTAGAGTTGAGATTTGTAGCAGAACAACAGGATGAGGATTGAATCCAGAAACTCCTAAAATTATGGTTTGAAATGTCCAAATAAACAACTTTAATTGTCATTATCATCAATCGGTTAGATTGTCTTTTTCTCTCAGATATTATTATAGTGAATTAACCTTAAAAACAATATAATTTTTTAATCCTCTTTGCTAGGAATTTGTTAGCTCACTAAACCTTTCTGTCTGTTGCTGATTTTCTGTTTTATTTTCAAGATGACCCACCTGTCATCACTAAGATAGTCACTTAATAATGTGATATCATAGAGACCAAAAAGAAAACGAAAAAGAAAATAATATAGTATATGTATCAACCCGCATATATGTATTCCTCATGTTAAGTCAATATTATTGCTTAGCCTAACTGATTTCATTTGCATGAAAACTGTAATCACGGTCATCTAGGACAAATTTTTTAATAAAAGATAGTTAGTATCCTTAAGATTTTAATTGGAAAATTTTAAAATATCATTATAGTTTGACTAATCAACACGGTTGATGCGTTTCAAAGTTTTATCTCAACTAATCGAACTTGTTGGATTTAACGTGAATTAAAAGAAAGCTATCTATTAATTCTTTAATTAGTGTTGTTAAAATATGTATTGCTTCGGTCATAACGCCTAATTTTTTCTATAAAGAACTTCAATATTTTTGTAGCATTGTATTCCATTTTTCCAATTTTGAATAACTCTGCTCCTTATAAATTTCCAATGGATGTAATCATATACCTTTCCATAATAAAACAAATTAATCTTCTTAAAAAGATAATTAGTCAGTTATAAAACGAGTACTATTAAAATTGGCTGTTATAGCAACGTCTTTATTGACGCGTTGCCCTTCACCATGCACTCGTTTCGCTTCCAACTATACATTAACTAAAAGAATAGGAAGAAATTATTAATTATATATTTATATTAATAATATACAAATTATTTAGTTTCTAAAATATGTATTATTCATTAATTTTTTTTTCAAAGTTGAGACTTTTGTTTTGAATAAAAAAATTGTTTAAAAATTAATGAAAAGATAAATTACTAAAAATAAATAAATAATCGTTATAAAAGAATGTTATGATATAGGTTTCTGAATTAAAAAATATGGTTTTATGATGGTTAGTAAATAATATCTTAACTATAAAAATAAAATAAATACGATAACATAAATTAAATCATATCTATGGGATTCTATAAGTTATATTTTTAAAAA
>Ga0123340_1000412_pt1 | contig 27452 bp, 8 predicted proteins | sample SirMexnodulemix_FD_89961 | JGI IMG/M metagenome (GOLD analysis project Ga0123340, IMG submission 89961) | Root nodule microbial communities of legume samples collected from Mexico - Siratro Mexico nodule mix | ecosystem: Host-associated > Plants > Roots > Nodule | place: Mexico: Nepantla...
CCCCAACTTGCAAATCCTCTAGAAATAGTATTAAGATCTCCTAGAGTCAGTCTCTCATGTTCATCATTGTTTTGGACGTGGCTTGTGTTGTCCCTAGTAGTCCGAGATTGCACCGTGTATTCTTTTATATGCCTTTCCCATGCTAGCTTTGCCAACTGGCTTGTCAGCATATGATAATTATTGGTTTCATGGCCCCTATCCTAACGAAAGTTACACCATGTGTCACGAAGGTGTTTAAGTGTCTCTTCGGTTGGGAGGGGAAACCTTAACCTATTGGTCACCTTTTGATCTTTTAGAATATGTTTACATGTCACCGTAAAGTTGAGGCATACTATCCTCGTCAGGCACATTAATCTCGTCCTCACCCTGGATGACATTAGGGTTGTATATGGTACATATCCGTGCTCTCCTCGTCGGTGATGATTCTGACCTTCACCTCTTTTTTATCTATTCTCCCTGAGGTTGTCCTTGTATCTTGTCTATGAGAGCCTTTCTTTTGCTCTTTTTCGCTTCATAACTTCCTCAGCTTCGATGTGTGATGGCTATACATTAAATTTCAGTCATGGATTAGACTTTATTTTGAAGACGAGCCTTAGCGAATGGTTGGCTCGGAGTCCCTTTACAAAGGCATCCACGAACATTTCCTTATTCGACAAGTGAATTCTTATCAACACATCACATAAAGGGTTGAGATATTCCTTCAATGACTCCCTTTCTTATTGTCAAATATCGATAAGGTTTGCCACCCGGGGATGTTTAACCTTGTTGGTAACAAATTGTTCTGTGAACATATGAGAAAATGTCTAGAAAGAGTCAATGGGCACATCAGAGATCCCATTGAATTATTGCAAAATAATTCTTATAAATGTACAATAAACAATTTACATCAGATGATGTCGGACCCACCAGATATAAGCATTTGGGTTCTAAAAGTCTTTAAGTGACACTCGGGATCTCTTGATCTAGAAAAATGCATCATTTTTTAGACCATATAATGCGATGGGACTTGTTTCACCATTATCACCTGGGAGAAAGGTTGAGGGTCGTCAGGTGTGCAAGTTGGTTGTCGCACACCAGTTGTGAAATATGAGGTTCGATTTTGTAAGACTTGCTGCAGTTCTTCGTTGACTTTCTGGAGCTCTTCACGGACTTTTAAGGCTTCCTCCATTGGATGACGCGCTTCCTCTGCCTCTTATCTTAAATGTTCTTGCTCGATTTGTGCTTCTTCTTTCTGCCACTCTCGTTCTACATGTTTTTCGTTTGTTTGTCGTTTAATCTCCTCATTCTTTCGTTGTAATTCTTGCATGACATTCAAAATTTACTACAACATTGACGCGTTGTCATCTGATTCTATTAGAGCGAGTTGTCTACGATTCCTCATGGTAATATTTGATAAGTTTCTAAAAATCTAATCTTGTGAGGGTAGGAAAACTTTACTTTGTCCCAATATGAACACCAATTTATTATGATTCATAATAGTAATTTTAAGTCATTTTAAATAAAAGTTGTCCCCTTTCTTCAAAAAGTTATCTTTATCTATGATTTTTCTTCTCCAATTAAGAACTCGTATTCAAGTATTACGTATCTAGTCTAACTGATCACTCTTCAATACTAAATATTGAATTAAATAAATCAAATATCAGTTGCCAATAATATCAAATCTCCGATACAACAGATCAGTTCTTTATTTACTCATTTAATATCCTTGACATCTCATTGTTCTCATTGTGTTTGACTAAATACAATTCCAAAATTCAAAACATTTTACTAGATCATGATTCATGTTGAAATTTCAGCTTTTAAGAGTTAAATTTACAACATTTTTAGAGATTGAATTTACAGCGCAAAATAGTGTCATAGCTACTGGATTCAATTTTTTCTTGAATTTTTTTAAATTTTTTATCCTTTGTAATTATTTTAAGAAAAGGAATTGATAAAATTTATGGAAATTCAAATTCTCAAGATCAAAATTTGAGTGAGTTTTTACAATTCGATTTATAATTGAAAATTTAATTTCTAAAAGCTGAATTTTAGCATGTTATCCATTATTGTGAATTCGATTATCCAAAAGTTAAATTTTAAACATAAATATAAACAAACTTATTATGATAAATAATGTTGTCACGTGTTTTGCGATATTCTTTTTTATTCAAAAAGACAGCGAAAAAGTAAAAAATTATTAATTATATCTAGTTGGCACGTGCCAATTACAACCATAAATAACCACACTTCTTCCCCGTTTTCCTTCAAGCTCCAACATCAGTCCCCTTCTACACCATGTCAAACGACAACGTTTTCAGTCTCTTCTTTTTAGTTACCCTCTTCACATGCCTTGTCGCTGCTTTCGCCAACAATGGCCACATTTTGTTGCCGAGTCAGCTCCACGAGGACGACTCACTGGGTTCGACACGAGTTGCGCCGCAACCGACCCAAAGCTTAACCAGCGGCCGGTGATCGGAATCCTCTCGCACCCCGGCGACGGGGCCTCCGGCCGCCTCAGCAACGACAGCGACGTTTCATATATCGCCGCCTCCTACGTGAAGTTCGTTGAGTCCGGTGGTGCTAGAGTTATTCCTCTTATCTACAACGACTCACCCCGGAACCTTGACAAGGTAAAATCATGTCAAAATTATATTATAAAATACGTAAGGAATAATTAACACCAAATTAATACAAAAGTAAGTGAAGTGATGTTCGTCTTTTAAAATAAATTATATAAAAAATCAAAAGAAAAAAGTATAAATTTTAGTTAATAATAAAAGTGTGTCCTAATGACTACCACGTTATGGATCGAAGTAGTAATCAACTTTATCGCCTAATTATGTATTAATTTTATCCATGAAAAAATATGTATAATATTTCCAATAATTGTTACTCTTTCTTTTAAAAATCAAGACATTTTGGCTGTCTATTTGGGATAATAAAATTTGTTTAAAGAGTTTAATTTTATAAACGTGACGAGACTTATAAATATATTTTTTTAAAATATTATTCCTTAACCTATTCTGTTATAGGTTGACATTTGTTATAAAATACAAAATTAAAAAAAATAAGTTTTTAAATAAAAAATAGATTTTTATGATTTTATAATTTTTAGTGAAGAAGAAAAAACATAAATTTTAATTATATAACAACACAAAATAATTAAGAAAATGTTACAAATTAAACTTTAGATAAAACTAAGATGAATAATACTAGTAAAAGGATTTATAAATTTATTATTTTAAGGTTTTAGCATTAATTTAAATGGAGTAATGAAAACTGTTTGAAAAGTATTTTTTTTTATATCTATTTGGAGGAGAAGATAAAGTTGAGATCTTATAAGCTAACTTCCATTTTTGGTTTCATTTGTTGCAGAAATTGGATTTGGTGAATGGAGTGCTCTTCACTGGTGGGTGGGCTACATCTGGTCTATATCTCGAAACCCTTCAATATGTTTTCAAGGTACTTCATTATATTTTTCTAATAACTTTCTAAAGTGCATTAATTAATGTTGATCCATAATTTTCTATTTTAATTTTCAGATTCATGGATCAAATCCTTTTCACTAGTAGGGACTTGTGGAAGTAGATTTTAAAACAAAAATATGGCACCTTTTGATCTTGTAGTCTTGATTAGCATTGATATTTGCTAACAAAATTGTATCCATATTTTTTAGAAAATCTAACTTGCGATGGGAGGAAAGATACACTAGATGAAAATTGAATTTCTTTAAAAGGTTACGTTTTTATGTTTTTTTTCAACAAAAATAACTCATATTTTTATTTTATTTTTTTGCATTTTTCCTCTACTAAGTTGCATATTGGTAAATTAAACAGACTAATGCGTATTTTAATTTTTTAAAAGGGCTAAGAAATTATTTTAAAAAAACTTATGTAAATTAATTATATAATAAAGTTTAATTTTTTGAAAATTAAACTAAACCAAACATATTCTTACCACATAAATAAAAATAGGAATTAAACTTAATTTTTCTATGAATTAATTCAGATAAATGTCTGAACAAACACAACCAAACAAAACATTTTTTAGTCCTATTTATCATTTTTTTTCTTTTAAACTTGCTACCAATTTTGTTTTATATGCTGGCATTTATTTTTCTTTTATTTGTTTTTACTAAGGGATTGTCGTCAATATCTTCTTGTATGTTGATTATTTTTTGAATAATGCTTATTACATATTGATTAATTATTTATATTTACACCTCTTACAAACACGAGGCAAGGCCTTTATGTTAATCTGTACATTATTAATATTTTATTTATTGTTATACTCTGAATGTGCTCATTCATTCTACACATTATACGTGTTTTCTCCATAGAATATTAAAACAAATAATTTGTTTATCAATGAAATTCATGTTCATATATGTGTTTGTATAATTTAAAAATTATTTATGGAATTTTATTTATGTATGCAGAAAGCTTTAGAGAAAAATGATGCTGGAGACCACTTCCCAGTTCTTGGCATCAACTTAGGTGGAAACCTGCTAATAAAGATCGTAGCTGATGTAAGTTATCTTCATTGTCATTTTACATTAGGGGTGTGAAATGTATATGTTTCTAAAACTATTAATTATTATCAATATTTTCTCTCATTTTTTTTTTATTTCTTAAATTATTGTTAAAGTACCAATACAAGTTAATCTTCTCTCTTGATTTTTGTTACATTTTTGTGGTGTGGTGTATTTATGTTTTTAGTTTTCCTTGGAAACAGCTAGCTGATGTTCTTGAAACAGTTGATGCATCGAATTTGCCAAGTTCTCTTCAATTGTGGAATAATGCAAACAATGAAGGAAGTCTATATCAAAGGTAAGTTATCTGCGTTATACATTTTCTATCTCTGAAGAAGCATTGAAAGAACAGTATGAGAATTGCTATGAACTTTTTAATGTTTAAGTTCATATATTAAAAATAATTTTTTTTTCAATAAATTCATTGATCTACTATTTCATTTTGTTAGAATGAAAGATTAAGTTTTAACATTTTTTTTTCATTAATATAGATTTCCTCCAGATTTGTTGCCACTGCTGAGCACAGAGTGTCTTGTCCTGCACAATCATAAAGTGAGTTTCTATTACTTATTTATATAGTTTGAGGCTTCAATTATCTTATAGTGTGAGTTTGTCTTTTTTTTTTCTTGTTTTCTATACACTCTTAATAATTCCTTATAATTTTATTATATATTGTTAAATTCAGTGATGTAATATTAGTATGATTTTTACATGACAGTATGCCATAACCCCACGCAACCTTCAATATCATAGCAAGTTATCCAACTTCTTTGACATTTTGGCCACATCCACAGATAGAGATGACAAGGTATTTGTTAAATTATTGTTGTCTTGTCTTCATGTTAAACCTATTTTTCTTCATATTCTAACATGCCCTTAGCTTTTGGTTAAAATTTCTAATATTATCATTAATTATGATTTTAGGTTTTTGTTTCCACTGCACGTGGTAAGAACTATCCTGTGACTGTTAACCTATGGCAACCAGAGGTAATTTATAAATTTGCTTTAAAAGATAAACCCCATTTTTTATTAGTAATTCTCAATTTCGTAATTTAACAAATTTTATATTTTAATTATATTGCACCGTTTTACCAAAAAATGTTGCAGAAAAATGCCTTTGAATGGCCACATCTTTGAAAGCTCCTCACACAGAAAATGCAGTTCGGGTTACTCAGTCCAGTGCAAACTTTTTTGTGAGGTTAGGACATTTACTTTCATATTTTCTTCCACTTTGTACTTCTCACAAGTATAAGTGGTTATTTCAGAAGGGTGAAAGTTGAAGCAATTATGTGATATTTTTCTTTCTTTTGTTGTACCCCTTTTGCTCTCTGTTTTATAGCTTGTATCATAGTATATTTTTTTTTTTGGTTGTGGTGATTGTGTTTGAACATGTATTTGTAAATGGTTAACATGTGTGTTATTTTGATGAATTTGGGAGCAGTGAAGCTAGGAAATCCTCAAACAAACCTAATGCTCAAGAAGTGCGAGACAATCTCATCTACAATTACCAACCCACTTACGGTGGAGCTGCTGGGTAAGCTAATTTTCTCACAGTATCCATTGCCTTGCACATAGCAAAGTTTTTACATAGTTTCTTTTTGCAACTTGCAGGAAAGGATACGATCAAGTTTATCTCTTTGAATGATTCTAGATGCAGGGAGTTTCATTGAGAGTGATTTTGTGCACAATAAATTATGAAGGGTGGATGCATTTTGAGGAATAAAAATTTGTGCACAGTGATGCTTGTAATATGCTCAATATATATCATGTTATTGCCCCCAAACCTTAGTGTGTTTTCCTGTTGCTGTGATTTTACCAGTAGCATGCAGTCTAAACTTATATCTGTATCTCAGCTGATGTGGAAATTACTCTTCAGAATGCACATGACCAAAAGAATAAAACTGATAGTAAAATTGTGAAACTTTCATTAAAAATTAATAAGAGTCAAGACTAAACATTATAGACGTCCCACTTCCTGTATACAAGAAAGGTCAGAGTACACATATCAGTAAAACTGATAAAACAGAAAAATACAGAAAGGGAAAATGACAAAACATAAGTTACAAAAATTATTGTTGTATTAGGTGAGTTGAAAGAGCTTTCCTGGTTTGAATGAATTGATTTGAGAAGAAAAGAGGGTCTTTGATGAAAGTGAGGTGTCTTTAATGCTTTTCCAAATAGTTCTCCAAATTGTTTTCGTAATTCGCACCATTACCAGAACCAACTGGTACACCATTCACACTTGATACTGTGTAATATAGTGGCTAATTAGTTGTATCAAAACATCTTTGTATACAAAACAACAAGCAAATAACGAATATTTAGTCCAACATAATCCATTATGTAGCAAAAGAATTTGATTATCGAGGACCCAAAATAATTATACGAAATTAAATACACATTATTTACTTTCCGTATGACCAACGAAAGTTGTCTTTTTTGCATAATATATATTTTTGGAAGCATTTATTGCTAGGAAAATCCGAGGATGAATACAATAGAGATGAAACAAAAATGAGGCATGAGCCACATGACAGTACCTGCAGCGGAAACAATACAATGGACTACCAACCAAACAATATAGAAGCTTCCTGAATGCAGTCAATCAACCAAATAATATCCAATACGCAATCAAAAAACAGCAGAGAAAATAACACCAATATTTAACGTGGGAAAAACCTCTCAAAAGAGATTAAAAAAATCCACGAAACGGTAAATGCTCCACTAATACCAAATCAACAGATACAATAAGTCTTTCTAAACTTAATCATAGAGCATATCAATAAACTCTTCCTAATCCTCAAGTGGTCACCACCAATGGCCCAAATCAACAATTAGGAATTTAACAAAGTAAGAGTTCAAGAATCTCTTTACTCAAGAATGCTCTCTGTTCCTGAATTTTCTGTGATTCAACTACAGCTCCAATCTCAAATCGCACCGGACAGAATGAAGCAGCATGAGTCACAAAGCTCCAGTAAAAATTTCAGGGCAATCGGAGATGTTTTAACCGTTGGATCGTTGAAACAATGAGTATTCACGCTGGCAGAAATTTGCTGCAGTTAGCAGCACTTCAAAGAATTTCTGGCTCTTATGCAAAACTCCGATGAGCAATCCCACCGTACAAAATGAAGAAAGATAAGAGAGGAACCTCCGGCTAAAATTTCAGCTTGATCGAACAAAGTTTCACCGTTGGATCGTTAGAACATCCAAGGTTGTTCTTTGTGAAAACGAAAACTGTTTTAATCTCACTCTCACTTCTTCACTCTAGATTTCGAAAAAATTAGAGAGAGAAGGGAGGCAGCAGCTATCATAAAGAAACATTTCATTTGTTGCCCTAATTGGAGTTGGGCCATTTGGGTTATTAGGCCTCAATTAGAGAGAACCCAGCCCAACACCACACACATAAGAAAATGACATCACTTTCCATCCAAAATCTTAAGACATTAGGTTAGTAGGTTTTCTTTTTTATATGTTACTCAACATTCTCATTTCTACTTAATGTGAAACTAGATTTACACTTGGATACCAAACAATCTCTTTCATCACACACAAACCATCGACTCTGATATTACTTGTTAGAAAAATTCGAGGTGGAAAACACTTGAGAGATGAAACAAGAATAAGACATAGGTGAGACCTACACAAGGGTATGACACCACCTTCAACCTAAAACCTTAATGGATTAGATTTGTGAGTCTTCTTTTTTATATATTATTCGATTTTCTCATTTCTAATTAATCGATTTTCTCATTTCTAATTAATGTAGGACTAAACTTACATTTGGATACTTAACACTTATTTACCACCACCATGAGTCGTTTTGTGCATTGTATGTTCAAGTTTTTTTTTTTTTAAATACTAAATATATTTAAGATTTTGTAAAGGAAAAAATTCTACCAACCATTCGTTCGTATCAAATTAATTACGTATTATTTATTTCTAATTTTTTAATTATTTCTAGAGTCACTGAATCCAATTATGATACGAAAATCTTACATTAAGACTCAGAATCATACAATTATATGGTTTAGGAGATGATATCATAATCTTTTATAGATATATGGTTGACTAATGATTAACTCATTAATCGTTCATGTATTATACTTCTGTCTATATCTCCTACAAAATATTGAGAGAAATCTCTTCTACTAATCTAAGTCTTTTATTCTATTTCTCTTTATTTCCTTCTCATTTGAGTCCAAATGCAAATAAAAACTAAGAGGTACAAGTAAAATAGTTTAACAAGTCTACTAAAATATATTAAAATTTATAAAATAATTAATAAAATTTGTTACATAAGAAACCAAACTACAAATTATGCGATGTTTAGTAAATTTTAACAAAAAACTGTGAAAAATAATATATTACTTAAAGTATTTGAATAATTCTTTTGTGGATAGATTGAAACTAAGTTCCTATTACTAGGGGTATCGTGGCATATAAATAATCTTACTTAGGATAATGAAACTAAAGAAAAGTATTGACACAAAACAAAAATAATTAATTAAATTAAAAATCATTTCAATTCCATTTTACACATATATTTTATTTTAAAATCTCTGAAAAAAAACTCCCAACCATTGGGAGGAATAAACCTTGTTTTCAGTCGAGTTGCATAGACGAACTGATTGGGTAGCGTATACTCATTCCCATTGGGCATGAAGACGCAAAGTGGACCCCACCAAATTCATCATCTTCTACCCTTCCCAAAAGCTACATCAATCTGATCTGGAACAACATCATCTACAATTGTTAAAATATCGCACGAATCTGGTCCTTTGATTTAACCTAATGAACAATAAAATCAACAGCTAAAATAAAGTTTAATTCTGAGTTCCTATGTGTTCCGTTTATAGATAAACATTTTCCTTTTTCTCACTTCACTCACTCGCTTCTCCAACATGTCAAGCGACGCCGTTTGGGTCCTCTTCCTCCTCGCCTTCTCCCTCTGCCCTCTTCCCTCCGCCGCGGTCCGCTCGGCGATCGTCCTCCCGAGTCAACTCGGCCGTGACTCGCCGTCCAGTTGCCCCGCTCCCGATCCCAGTCTCTACTACCAGCCGGTCATCGGAATCGTCAGCCACCCCGGGGACGGCGCCTCCGGCCGCCTCAGAAATGCCACCGGCGTCTCCTACATTGCCGCCTCCTACGTGAAGTTCGTGGAGGCCGCCGGCGCCCGAGTTGTTCCCCTCATCTTCAACGAGCCGCCGGAGAAGCTTCTGAAGGTAAAAAAGGCTTATCAAATTATTCTTGATATTAAGTTTCAAACAAAAATTTCTTAAGAAAATGATTATTTTCAAATAAGATCGGTATAAATATATGATGTTAACCAGCTTTTTTTTTTAATTAGTATGAGCTAGTTATTTTTTGTTTATATTCAGATTGAAAAGAACATTTGCAAGTGAGTTTTTGTTTCCTATAATTAGGAAAAAATTTAAAAGTATTGGAACAAGAAATTAATAATAGTAATAGTAATAATAATATTAATATATGAATAATGTGAGTAACGCAACACTTTTTTTGCATTGAATGAAATTTATTAAAAGTTACCCATATTTGTGTGTCTATTTCGTATTTAATAAATCACACTTATAAGTTTGTGATTTTATAATAAGTTTTAACAAATAATAAAAAGTTTAGTAGAATGAATTTATGAAAAAAAAAAGTGTTGTTAATACTTCTTACTATTTATAGTAAATAATTAATAACGAGGACAGTCAGAAATGTACTGTATTTAACAACTACTTTTAGTGCACTCTTTTTTTATTGATTAAAATTTATTTTAAAGTATAAAAATCACGACTATAGTTTCTTTATTAATAAATAGAGTTGGCAAAATTTTGTAATTTTGAAATAATAAAAAAGAATATATTTAAAATAAATGTGTTTTCATCAATTTTCTTATTATTGGGTAAATCACATGCTTATACAAGGCTAAACAACTTTGTCACCTATTTCATAACTAATTAACGATTTAGTATTCAACTGTCTTAAATGCATTTTCTATTTAAAGGAATTGAACACAATACGAGGTTTAGACACTTCTCAAACAAATGAACTATATTAAGTCAATGTCATGATTGGATTAGTAACATGATAATAAAATTAAGAATAAGAATATAAAGATATTTTGAGGATTAAAACAAAATAGCTTGCAAAGGAAATAAAAATCTTACTAATGTGTCCATTTTCTTTTCTTTCCTTTCTCTCCGGCAAGAAAAAAACCTGCTGAATTAGTTCTTGCTAACTTACATTTTCTTCCTATTTTTAAGTACTTTTACATATAGAAAGTCCTTGTAAGTACATAGTGCATTACTTTTACATATGGTATGAAATTGCAAACATCGCAAAGAAAAGAAAATTGTTGTAGATGTATGCAACATTGCCCCTATTTCTTTCACTAATGATGTAGAAATTGAGATGTTTTGCTCTCATTTGCAGAAACTCGAATTGGTAAATGGAGTTCTCTTCACTGGTGGATGGGCTAAAAGTGGTTTATATTTTGAAACTGTTACGAAAATATTTAAGGTATCTATTTATCTTTTTGTCATTCTCGTTAAGGGGTTGATATGGATGCAGATGTCAGAGTGACTTATTTCTTTTTTAATTAACCAGTATGTATTTGTTGGAAATTCTCTTTTCATCTGAGTAAAATTTAGACTTCTAGAATCTGGAATGTGAATAATTGGTGTAAGATTATTACTGTGGAATGGATAGCTAGTTTCTTAGTTGCTTTTAGCATTTATTTTATTTGTACTTATGTTCGATAAATTTGTTTTCGAGCTTTTGATGAATGCTTTATTGAGACATGCACTTTTTCAATTTTAGAACTTTATGTAGCAACTTATTTTTTTCTCTGCAGAAAATTTTAGAGAAAAATGATGCTGGAGATCATTTCCCATTATATGCAGTTTGCTTAGGTTTTGAACTCATAACGATGATCATAAGTCAGGTGAGCTTCTTTTCCCAAGAGGAAATATCTGCAGATAAATCAGGTGCTTGTCACTTGTTAGTATTTTTCAAGTTTTATGCTGAATGACTTTTAGGAACCATAATATAATTTTCTGCATTATTTGCTTCAAATGAATACAGTATTTATGTTACTATGTTGCATTGTACTGCGAACATTTCATTAATAATTTCTCTTGGATTTCAAATTCACCACACGTACAGTTGCAAAATTTGCTGTTATATCGATTTGGCAAATTTTATTTGTTGATTCTATGTTTAAACATTTTTAACAATATTCATGAAGTGTTGAGAACGTGAGATGAGTTGAGAACATTTTGACAATGTATTATTCTAGTTCTATTTTCTTTTTCTGTTTTTTCTTTTTTGAGGTTTTACTTATTTCTTTTTCTCCCTTATAATAGGACAATAATATTCTTGAAGAGTTTAGTGCATCAAATCAAGCAAGTACTATTCAATTTGTGGAGAGTGCAAACATCGAAGGAACTGTTTTTCAAAGGTGAACAATTTATGCTGATAATGTTTTTCTGAAATTGCACTTTGATCCCTAAATGGATATATAATGAAGTTGGGAACTGAGCTGTTAACTTAGGTAGCATTTGGCCAATATTTTTATGCATCTATTCTCTTTAAAAGAAGCTGGGCCGAACAAAACTTTAGAAAAGGTCAAGAAAAGAAAATTAGCATTTCTGTTAGTGAAGGAAAGACAAAATACAGAGCCTTCACAAAAGCGAATTGGTTGACCTTCTACTGTCAAGGAAAATAGAGGTCACCTTAAGAACTTTTATCAGTCATTCATTTAACATATATGTAGAGGATTGGACAATTTGTTTCATTGATATTTGATCTAAATCAGTGTTGTTTTTAATTTAGCAATCTTTTGCTACATAGAATATCTGTCTTTCAAATTTCTTGCACATTTCTTCACCGTAAATGATGTTTATATATAAAAGTAAAAACTGTTATTTCCATATGTTTGTTATATCTCTTTTATTGAGGGAAGTTATCGAACCGACTTTCATTTGTGAGGGAAAATTTCTTGTATTGACACGGATCTAACAGAACCATAAACAATTCCGCATAAGATATCAAAACACCGCTTCCAACTTTGTGACCTTTTCTCTTTATTTGTTGTTAATCTTGCTCATTCTTAATCAATACAACTTTGAATTTACACTTGAATTCCTAACCTCATTACTTTCCTCACTGATTGCTTTGTACCCTATCAAGTTTTTCCAATTTCTAAGACTACTTTCTCTTGGAGAGCACATTTGGGTAGTCAAATGCAAAAGGCATTAAGGCAAAGATGGATGCTACTGTAGCTAGAGGTTTTTATGCTATGTAAATTCTAAAGTTCATTAGCATTAGCGAAAAGCCTAATCAGTTCTTGCCTTATAAAGCATCATCGCATTCCTGATAGTTTTTGGTTTTTTCTTTCACAAGCAATGGAACATGAGAAGATGACAGTGACAAAGTAAATGTATTGTACGTGTCTTTGTTTGTCTGAAAAAAAAAATTAGATGAAAGGAAAGAATATGGGGAGCCAAGGGATAACTAAAACTGAGAGGAGGGAGCAAGATAGAATGGAAGAGAATCCAGAAGATGAGCAGTGACATAAAATAGGAAATTCTCTCGTTCCTGAAGATTTCCTCCAGACTTTTTTTAGTCTCTGTCCATTAATGATTTTTTCTTCCTCTACAAAATGATGGTGGTGTATCTTAATGTGTTAAATTTATAGGTTCAACCTTTTTCATAGAATAAATATGCAATAATCACTTTGACACTTTCTCTTTACTGCAGATTTCCTCCAGAGTTGTTAAGGAAGATGACTACAGATTGTCTTGTCATGCAGAACCATCGTGTGAGTTTATATAGTCAACAAATTATTCTTCAGCATGAGGTTTTTACTGATTTTTACGATCTGACAACAATTTAATTGTCTTCAACTGGAGTATTTTACTCTAACCAACTTGACCATAGGCAAAATGAATGGCTTGGTCCGGATTTTCAGATAAAATTGATTTGAATGCTAAAAATGCTAAACCTAGATGTTTGAAATTCGGTAATGTAATTTTTATCTGATTTCACATGTGTAGTATGGTATTTCTCCTGGAAAGCTTCTGGATAATCGTAAATTATCTAGTTTTTTCGAGATTTTGACAACTTGCTCGGATGAAGATGACAAGGTACTCAATGTTATCCTATCTTTAGAAGTGATAATGCTACAAGTCCGTCTTTTGGCATAATCATGGCATGTAATTGACTTCCCTCATAAAAGAAATCTAATAGCCTGTGTAATTCTTCCAGGTTTATGTTTCCACTGTACGTTCACGAAACTATCCTGTGACTGGCTTCCAATGGCATCCAGAGGTGATTGATAAATTTTCTGTTGCAGTATCATGAATTTCATTTGATATCCTAAATATCACGCAAAACTCTTATTATTTCAGCTTTGTAATGTCTTCATAAATGATGCTGCAGAAAAATGCCTTTGAATGGGGTTCACCACGAATTCCACACACGGAGGATGCCATTCAGATAACTCAGCATGCTGCAAATTTTTTGGTCAGGTTAGTGCTCAATGTGATAATATTGTCGCTCTTTACTTCCTCCTCATGCAGCAACACTTGTAGATGATTCTTCGAAAACTGGCTATCTAGAAAGTTAAATCAGTTTTCAAGAGGAGTGAAATATTATGCAATATGCACTAGGTATCTATTATTTAACCCATTTTAGTGGAGTGAAAGCTTTTATGATTACCCTTAAAGTCTCTCCTCACCTAAATAGCTACTTACTGCAAATCCCAACTTAACTACAGTTCTGAAAATAATTTTTAAGACACTCTTGCTCGTTGCTACCTACGAATAATGAAATGATTGAGCTTTTTTCTGCATCTGTGAACTTACCAGTGACTAACATTTTTCCACTTTCACATGTCTGGAGCCAGTGAAGCTAGGAAATCCATAAACAGACCATTTACTCAAGAATTGCTAGACAATCTCATTTACAATTACAGTCCCACTTATGGTGGGAAGGCTGGGTATGCCTTTAAAACTTTGACATCAATTTGTTCTATATGTGAAGTTACTGATGATAATGTGTTTATGCTTCTTGTAGGAAAGGATTTGATGAAGTTTATTTATTTGCTCAAGCCTAAATGCTGGAAAATATATTGTAAGCATAGCAATTATAATGAAAAAGGTTGTATGCACGAGCAAATAAATATATTGTGATGCAGAGGAATGAGAGTAAAATGCTTAACATTGTTCCAAAAGCTATGCTCATTCATGCTCTGTATCCTATTATTACCAGGTGTTTTAACCTTGGCCCTCTGCTAGAAATAATACATGGCTGAAGATGGCGAAAATTGGTAACTTTGTTTTAGACTATTTTCTGTTGAAGATACTTAAAAGCTTTTAGGATTATTTTCTGGGGCCAAAAGTATAAATTTGCATTGAAGAATGGTTTGGCACATGGACCATAAAGGGTGTGTCTGGACAAAGCATTGCACATTTTGGATTTTGAAACACACCTAATGGCCATAAAGAGTGATGTTTAAGAGAAGAAAGTGTATTTAAAGAAATATATTTGATTACAACATAAATAAAAGGGTTGATATTTGAATACGCAATAAGATGTTAACATTGTAACGCGCACTGTACAGAATTTGTTTCAAGCACTTTTTGTCCATCACAACTCACATATATAAAAATGAACACCTTATTCCTTGTAAATAAAAATGGAAACTACCAATTATTATCCTGCACGAAGCGAATAAACTTAGAGTGGATTTGGTCCTGGCGATTTAAAATTAGCTTTTGAAATTAATAAATTAAAAAATTAAATTAAATTCTATATTTACATTTGTTCCCCTTTATTTTGGCAATAAAATGCTATTTATTTCTTATCTTCGTCCAACAGCAAACAAAATTTAAATTATATTTTAAAATAACATGTAATGTTATCTAAGATGAAGGCGGATATGAAAAATAAAAAACTACTTTTAAGAATTTTAATTTATTAAATTTAGGAACTAACTTAATGTTATTGCTTAATTTAAGAAAATAAATTAATTATTTTGTTACTAAATTTAAGTTAGTTTTTTAAATAATATAACTAACTAGACTTATGAGGAGTATTGATTTTGATTGTGATGTGTAAGTTATCTCCCACTCTGAGAATAAAAAAGGCACACATTGGCGGGAAACAAAACGGGGGAAATAAGAACAAAAACCCCTAACTATCAGTTTTTCATTTTTCACTTCCCATGGCGGAGACCAAAACCCTAACCATCATTCACGAGATCCAATCTCTCGTCTCCGATCAACTGCAAGTGGTACACTTCTCTCTCTTTCGGAACTTCATATAAACGATTCACCGTTATTTTGTTACTTTTATTTGGCAGCGTAATTTTTTTGTTGTTCTCACATTTAAATTTCGGACATTTTGGTCGAATTCCCCCAAATTACTTTCTTTTCATGCTAAATGATTGGTCTCGTACGGCGTTGTTTTCTCTTTCAGGTTTCGTACAAATGGTTGAGTCGCAATTATATGGTATCGTCCGACGAAGCGAAGAGGTAGGCGTTTGTTGAAAAGAAATTGTGAAAAGCTTTCCTTTTGGAATTGCTTTTTGGTTTGTGTTTCATGTTATGGTTTAATGAATAGTTGCAATTTTTGTTGTATGTATAGGGTCCTTCAGGAGTTTGTGCAAAATCATGAGGGTGAGTTGGAGGTGGTGTATTCTTTGTCTGGTTGGTTAAAGAGCAAGGATCCTAGTTACCACATAAGGCTTGTTACTGGGCCAAAGCTTGCAGGTACTTTGGCTTTTATTTTTTTGTGTGAAATTGGGTGATCTAGAGTGTTGCTCTTGCACCTAACAAAATTTCCTCCAAAAAAGATATATGTGGGAAACCCAGAAAAAGATTAGTGTATTTTATTCATAGTTGTGTCACTGTGTAGTTTGTGCTCATTTATTCAATTTAAAGGAAACTGTTAGGATCCTATCCTCAGAAAAGGAATAATTCTTTCCAAGAACAAATTATGAGAAAAAAAAGTGTATGGAGCAAGCAAAAGAATGTACACAAGTGTACCCAAAGGAGCAGTCTCCTTTCACATTGGATTTCCCACTAATCTTCCCTCTTGTTCTTTCTTCTAATATTTACTTGTAAAGTCTGTTTGGGCAGTTCAGTCTCCTGCCTAATAGAACCAGTATCCAGCATTCATTGCTAAGTTTAGAACAAACAGAGCTGGAAGATGTCTGTTTTTCGAGTGAAATAGCAGTTCTCATTTAGTATCTCATTTTACAAAGCCTGTGTTTTTTGTGTTTTTGTAATTATCTGGTCTGAAACTTGGACATGCTCAAATTGGAGTGTTGCTGACTCAGCTATCTTGTACTAGCAGTTTGTCTATATTGGAAGACTGCCTAATCAGGAAGTTTCACTTTCCGTATGATGTGTGCATTTCAGTTAATCTATTTAGTTTACATTTTGAGAAACATTGTTATTGAATGGGTTTCCAAAAATTTTGCCAGTAATTCTTTGATATGAAGTTGCTTACATACAGAAATAATATGGGTAGCATGAAACTGCCTCCTTCTTTTTATGCAGAAGCACAACAAGAATTTGATGGGGATTGCTCAGTTCAGGTATATAGTGTGCAAGCTAGCATTCCAAAGGACCCAGCTCTGCTTTGGAATGCTGAATTTGTTCAAGCAGAGGAGCTCTTTAAGCAGCCTTCCTCTGTTGACAATTGTTTGAGGGATAATAGGTAGTTTCCATTACTGCTGAATATCTATGTAATTTGGTTGTGTGATGGAAAGTGTACATTATGAAAGTTTTAAACTGTTTAGAGTTAGTTATTGATTTCAGTTCATTTAATCTTCTACATATGTTTATGTGCATTACGACATGAAGATGTATCTTGTTCAAGTTATTTTTGGGTCGATTGAAGAAATTGTGTATGCTGTATGACAACAGTGTTTAAAACATCAAATAGATCTGTTAATGGATCGAAATTATCATATTTTAGTTTCGATTGGTTGTGTCATTATTTTCAGATTAATGGTCAGTAAGGGTATAATATCAGGTCTTTAAATGATATTGGATGGTTTAAGATTCGAGCATCAATGTTATCATTTATTGCTATAGCAGGTCAGAATAATTTCTTTTCCTTAAGAAATATAATATTTGTTACTGAAACAAAGGGCAGAAAAATGGAGGTTGAGAAACTCTTGGGAAAAAATGCCAAACAAGCAAGTCTTGATATTAGTTGGAATACCTTTTTCGCTAATTATTCTGATTCTATATGAAAATTGGACAAGAGATTTGGTGCCACTCATATTTCTGCATGTGTAGACCTGATTTGAGACTAGAAACTATTTAATAAAGGTTTCTTTGAAGATATTGAGGGGAAGTATTCAGCAAGTTAGCATCCTTGATATTATATAGTATACACATTGTCGGAAAGAAAACTTTTCAAGAACTACAATAAAAGTTTAGGCTTATAAAGAGAGTTTGGAAGTCTTTCCATTGATTATTTGAATGTTCTGGTTGATAGGAAGACTCCCTGCCCTCCTCTCCTTGTTCTTTTTTTCTACGTGTCTTGGATTTTGTTATCGCATTAAAAGTGGGGAAAAAGTTGCTTTGAAATTTGGTTTATAGGTTTTGTTTCAAGTGGTATATGGTTTTCAAATTGGAGAATCTTTGGCATTAAAATATGTTGACTTTTTGGTTAGGTAAAAAGGGGTGATTTGATTTTGCTATCTTCAATTCTTTTGCATTGATGTGAAATAAGTTAGCATGTTCCAAGATTTCAACCTGCAGGCAAGTCCACTTTTAGTTAATTAATTTCCAGAATCTCTTCAATGGTCACTAATTTAGTCAATGAAAATAGTTATATCTATATGAGACCTGCATGCGTCAGTATACTACTCATGAATAAGACGTAATATTTTCATTCCTACGTAAACGTTATGTTTTTGGGTTTCTTTGTGGCTAACTAGTTTACTTTGCAGGTTCTGTGGGATCTCCAATTCTTTTGTAAGACGGAATGTGGATGGCTCGACGGTGGTTTCTGCAGCTCCACAGTCAAAATCTGCAGTAGGTGAGGGACCAACAAAGAGTAACACAGTTCAGCAATCTTCTAAAAATACAGCACGTGATTCTATTGACAAAGTTGATGCCAAACCGCAGAATGTGATAAAAGAAGTCAAGAGTGAAATCTATAGTATAGGGAATACTGTAGCTCTTGATAACATCAACAAACCTACAGCAGATAAAAAAAAGGCCCTTCCCTTGCCCACAGGCAAAAAGAAAGTACCAGCTGCTAAAAGTGGCTCCGGTGCTGGAGGTTCATTAGCAAGCTTTTGGGGCCGTGCATCTGCAAAACCCAAGCCTTGCACCCCATCAGTAGAAGATAACAATACAGTTTCAAATCCTGCTGGTTGGTTTCCATTGCAGTTTATTCCATTCGCTTTGTTTAGATTTTCTTTTTTCTCGTGGTGAATGCAAAATAACCTAACAATGCTTCTCCAATATATTAATTGCCTCTTTCAGTATCTACTGGAAATGCCCAAACTGCTTGTGAAGAAGAGTGTGACAGTGGTAATGATGATAATCAAAATATCTCCTTGAGAAGGTCATCCAACAGGAAAAGAAGGGTTGTCTTTGATTTCTCAGATGAAGATGAAGATGATGTTGTCAATTTAGCTTCACCAGATTTCCCAAGTAAACAATCATCTGAAGATTCTAGACAAAATGACAAAAACACATCGGAGAAAATCACTTTGAATTTTGACTCATGGGAAGAAAATGAATCTACGGTTAAGGAAGAGATAGCAACAGACCAAAAGGCTCACGTGCCACTTAGAGATAATGTATCAGCTATCAGCAAGTGCACAAATACTGGGAAGTCATCTTCTGAGAAGTTGCAGAGTTGTGCTCCTGAAGCTGGTGTAAATGAGGATGGTGTAAACAAGGCCCCTCCTTCACCTAAGAAGAGAAAAGTGATGAAAACCAGGATTGATGAACGAGGGAGAGAAGGTACTTACATTTGGAAATCCATTTCTTTTACTCGGCAGCTTCTTTATTTCTATATAGCATACAAGCTTATGTATGACAACTATAATAGATTATTTTGGAACTTCTATTTTGAACTTAGTTCTTTATAAACGTAAACTTTTCTCTGAAATGGCATGATTTGAGGGTGATTCATATCAAAATGTTTGGTGTATCTCATTGACCATAAAGTTCTTTATGTTATATGTTCGTATTTTTCTTTTGTTAATGTTTTTTTTATCTCTTTAGTGGTTCAAGTAGTCTGGGAAGGGGAGGATACAGAAGTGAAGATACCTGACAAGGTTACAACAAAGAATACTGACAGTAAAACCAACGCTGCCAATAGGTTTGTACTAATCTTCCTTATCCTTCATGCATTTGAAATGAATGACTGGAAACTGCCTATACATCAATTGCAAAAATGATACCTGTTGTCCAATGAAACATAAAGGGGTACCTTAAGTTTGCTTTGTGACTTGCTAAGTAATTTTGAACTGCTTCATCGCCTTTTGACAGAAAAAATGTAGGTTTCATGGTATTGAAATATGTACTTAGCCTGTTCTTTTAAGGTTAATGCAAAATATTGCCAGGACTTGTGTGTCAAAACTAGAGTGACCTAGTTAGTTACTTGGCCTGTAAGCATTTTAAGGTTTATGCTTGTTGGATATCGATCATCCATATATTGAGAATAGACATTGCTATAATTTGAAGGTTTTGATTTAAATTTTGGAAACAATTTAAGACACGTTAAGTACTGTTTGCTTTTGGTCTCAGTTTTTTTGAGCAAACTATTTTTTAAGAACAAGTATTCAAACGTTTCTTTGGATTTTGGGTGGTAAAACACAGTAGCTATGTAAACTAGTACTTATTTCCTTGGCCATTGTTGGTTCTCTAAAAACTTGCGTAGCAAAAAAGTAGTTCACTTAAACTATGACTGGCCTTTTGAAACAGTGGCCTATGTTTTGGTCGTAGTTTTAGCTACTTTATTGCCATAAAAAATACCAATGACCCAAGTTATTTACAAATCGCACAAAAAAAGGATCACTGGCTGGCTTATTAACATAATCGCCGCCTGTCAAGAACAGTACTTGGAACGTTTGAGAACAGTAATTGTTAAGAAATTGTTACTTTTTTTTGTTTGAAACATTTTTTACAGATAGACATATTCCACCAACATCCTTTTAGAACAAACAACAGAAAAAAGAAAATACTGATTTGTTTACAGTAATCAAATGGGAAGTATAATTTTTTACCTGGAATTCACTGCGCTTGCTTACGAAATGGTTGTCCTCTAGCCAGCAATAACATTCTATGCAAACTCAAAATGACTAATTAAATGAGGTTTAACTTGATGATCATGACTAACTTTATTCATTGCAATTTCAGTGCTCCGGCAACTAAAAAGCCACCAGCCAATTCAAATGCTATTAATGGAAAAGAAGGAAACAAGAAAGCAGGAAAAAAGGATCCCAAACAGGGCAACATACTTTCTTTTTTCAGAAAAGTTTGAGAACTTGACAGAGTTACAATGTTCAGAAGGATCATTCATCAATGCTAGTTCCTTCATGATGTGAAGAAATTGCATCATACGTAGTTCTGGTTTGTAATGTGGATGCAGGATTGATTTCACTGTAACCTTTATCTTCTCCTCACTCACGCATTTGTTAGACCGGTACTGTTCTTCCCTGAATATATGTAGTTAAGGTACAGGTCTTGACACTATGAATGAGGCTGTTATTGGTAACTACTGGTTTTGGTTACTTGAGTTTCTAAACTTAGGTTAAATGAAACTCTAAAAAGTACAATGAAAGTGAAATAATTTTTGGTAGAGCAAAGCTTAACCATAGCATCATTTTTATTTAACTATTTTCGTTTACTACAGGCAGAAAACGTTGTGAATTAAGATATATCTAGTCTTTTTGCTTTAAACACAGTATAATCACAATAGGATTTGAAGATTGGAAGACGAATGAATGTTGACCATTGTTATTGCTTTTAGCGAATTCGCCCAGTTGTCTATTCTATGTATAGCTGTCTAATGTAAAAGCACAATGATTTGTAATTAGGAAAACCGGATTATGACTTCCATTCTACATTTAGTTAGGTTGCAGATGAACAGGTAATTTATCTCATGAATTTTAATAGGGAATGGCAAAATATTAAATGATTTAGTTTTTTTTTATAAGCCTTGAAAAAGCTCTTCCAGAATATATTCAGTCCAATTTTATTATTTCAATGCAGTTATAAAACAAGGATTTTAGAAAATATATCTAACTATTTTCTTGAAATTACTTCACCAAGTTATTGTAATTAAAATCAATCATATGAGAGGAATGACCATTTATTTGCTCAACGGAATCAATCAACTTGATGTTGAGATTTCAGAAGTTTGTATAAATTTTTAAGTTCCAATCTTGCATCATTGTAAACAAATACAAGAGTGATAAATATTATTTGTATGATAATTTATACAGCAATATAAAAAATTATAAAGATTGATACAAAAAATTGTGTTGTAGTTATATGCACATCTGAGAAAATTCACTCACGAATAACTTTGTCCATCCTTGTAGCCTTTACATCATGTTTCAATAACCATAAAAATATATCAAACGAGACTTTAATTTTTATAATCAAATTTTCAAACAAGTAAAATTGACAGAAAAGCTGATGAAAAAGTGGTCCAAAAAGTGTTCGTTCTACACAAATATGAAATTGGAATCTCTTTTTATTACTGATTAACAAAGAGGTTGAATATAATTAATATATAGTTAAGTTGCTTATTCATACTTTATTGATTTATATATTTACTTCAAAATCAAACTTCGGGAAACATTAATATCTAAATCTTTTTCTTATAACCTGATTGTTTCTGTATTAAATTATTTTATACCATTTTCATTTCACTCAAATTGAAAGTCTCCAATGAAAAAATTAAAATCCGCAATTTGCATTTATTTTTTGTTAAATCAAATCTAAATTAAATTTTTTTCATCGAAAGCATCCACAAAAGTGTATGGACATTTGTTGAGTGAGATATTTCGAAAATACATAAATGGAGTTTGTATTTACCAAAGAAGAGGGATTCGGTCATCTGATACGGAACAAACATTTTGTTTAATTGATTGAGAAAACATAGCAGAAAGGAAAAAGAGTTGCTACCCTATGCAAGTTACCAAATCAATGAGATAACCATATACACCATGATTTACAATCTTTTTCCCATCAATCTTTCTATTTATACTCTGTTATTAACTGTCCCGAATCAGGTTAGTTGGCTCACTCAATACGTACTTGGGTAGCTCATACTTTGCTCCTGCAAAACAAGTGAACGATCAGAACAAACACAGGGTGAAGAAGCTCAAATTCTGGTTTCATTTCCATGCACAAAGTCTGCTAAACATTTCCAAGAATTTCGTTCTCATCATCATGGTATCCCCAGCTAAGCTAGTTTTAACTTTTTGTACTGAATTCCACCTGTACATACCCTTCACATAAATGTTTGAAATTTGCAAATTTACTGACACCAACTGTGTTTTCTGAGGTGATAAATGAAGACTGAGATGAAACATATTATAAAGCAAGGATCTTTTTTGTTTTTAAATAGTGATATTACGTGTTTATGTAGCAGGGTAGTTGAGGTGAGAAAAGAAATGGTGGGGTTAGAGAGCTTTCCACCATAATCCCACAATAAAGGTGGGTGTCACATGATTCAACTAGCTATGGACCATAGTTGGATAATTAAGGGGAAAAGTGTGATAGAGCTGCAGGAAGCCCACTAGTTCACGGCATGATATTTCTCTAGATGCTATGCAACTTTACTTAATTTTTTTTATTTCATTTAGCCATATTATGATTCATAACTTTAATTTTCCTTTCTATTTGTAGATAATGGAATGCAACATGAAATAGTTACCTCTTTCATCATAGCACACTGTCAAATCAGAACTTTGGACAATTACTCCAGCACTATCCACAATCGCTTGTGCTAAAGTTAGATCAGCCTCGGCAGCAGCTCGAAGAGCATCCCAAATCTCTAGTAGCAAGCACAAAAATATATATATGCACTTCAATTAACTTAACTAAAACAATTAGGAATGTAATTAACCCAAAAATGAAATAAAGAGTGTATACAATCTGAACTTTTAATTAGGATAAGTATTATACTTTATGGTGGCATTTTTTAAACATATTAACATATGACACTATCATTGATTTTTTTTTTTTTTTTTCAGAAATAGTTTCACACACACTATCATTCCAAGTTTTTTTTCTTCTTTTAACTACAAAGGTGACATTTAGCTTCCTAAGGCAAGTAGACCCAAAGGAAACCAATCATTCCTTCTTGCCACCACTAGGGAAGTCAAATCTCACCTTTTTAACCAAAGTCAATCTGAAATTATCTCATTCAAAAGAACTTTTATAACTTTTTCTTGTTTCCTTGGGGCAAAGGTTTTATTCTGTTATGGATTCTTTTGGCAATAATACTAAAACATCAATTCAATCAATCATCTAACAAGCCAATTTTAATTAGTATGCTTTCATTCACATGTTTCTTGTCAGTCCAGTTTTCTATTTATAAAGCAAGACAGATAAAGCAATGTTGAAAATCACACATGAGCACCAACAACCAAACAGGATTTTTATAAAAAGCACAACATTTTCCATTTCTTCCTTTATGTAAATTGTAACCTTATCATCCTTCTTTCTTTCCAAAATTAGCTTTAAACAATGATGTAATAGCAAGACAAAATTAAAACTCCGCTCTTCAGTCTTTATATGGAGAATATCATTATTACCCACATGCTTTGTGAAATCTAAGCCTAAAGCTACATAGAGAATCAAAGTACAACTTAGAAAAAAAACTCTGTATCTGAGGCATCATATTTAATAGATTTAAGAATGGACAAAACCTTTAGCTTATGATATTCGATTAGAGAACAAGAATACAAGTTCCAAGGATGATCATCCAATCCTCTCCCTCTCCACAAATTGCCAAGAGAATAATGGTTCCCAAAAGAGAAAAACAGCCATAACGCAATTATTAGAAAGCTGTTCTAACCCAACATGAAGTATTGCATGTTTATCAACCTGCTAAGCTCAACCTCTACTGCCTCAGGCCAGCCATCTACTCCCTTCAAGTTAAAGTTTCCTGTCCAACTTTTTCCTGATAAAAGCTCTCCAATCTCATTGCTAGACATTGCACCCACATGTGAACAAACCATAATACAGACTCTCCAATTAGGAGGTCACACTTTTCTGCTGTCCCTTTGAAAAATTCTCAGACAAACAACATTTTCAAAACAAATTTCTTGGTAAAGAAATGACAACCCATAATTGATCAGCTTGTTAGCATTCTCTAACAAGAATATGAACAAATGGAATAACCAGTTTAGTTTGGGATTACAAGCAACAAACTTTGGTTATTGTCAATTTACATCTTCAAAAATTACCAACCCTGCTGCACAACATCCTGGCTATGAAGATAGAGGTTTCTAAGAAGATGATTGTGTTAGACGAGAATGAGGCAAAATAGCAAGCTATAAATAACTAATTTTAATAACTCAAGAAACTAAAAAATATAAAATAAAGAAAATGGAAAACTGCAGCAAACTATGGAATTGAACTGATTCATTTTAAATCAATCACTTCCACTTAAACTACTTTCCTTCTAAAGCCAATATAATCTGCAATAGGCCTTTAAACATTCCAAATATGGTTATTTATCAAATTGTGATAATACCTTTCCGGCCACCATAGTGAGGAGCTGTGTCCCAAAATTCATCACGTAATTGTGTTAGCTGAGTCTTTGTTATGGGCTGAGGATGCTTCCAAGGCTTAGGCTTCCGGATCTTTTTTACTGCACCTGTTATGTTTTTGTAAATGGAAAATGATATTAAACGTAAAACCTGAGCATTGTCATCAGGAACAAGCCACTACAAGGATTGTTTAACACTGTGGAGGACGTAAGAAATGAAAAGTCTAACCACAAGCATTTGAAATAATGACTACCAAGAGTTCAGATTAGCAACACAACAACAACAGCAATACTACGAGAAATGAAACAAATAGAAGAGTATGTGCAGCACCATCTTATTGTTTGCATCCTTTTTTGTGGTTAAAATTTAAGACGTCTTTACAAAGAATATTTTTCCCTTCAAGATATTATATCAGCACTACCAATACAGAACAAATTTGAGGTAAGACTAACAAAGAGTTTATATCACATGGCTCAACATTCGGGTCAGGTGAAAGTGCGTGATGAGAGAATAGGCCTTACTCAAGTCAGGATACTCAGTTGGCATCATCAATAAAATCAAAGATTACTACTAAATAAATCCATCAATATACTGTCATAAATTTAACTTTCTTTGTTTTCTAAAATTCATAAAGCAACAAGCTTATAAACTTGCTTCACTCAAGCACTTTCAAATGTTTACACCAAATTACTGAAATTCAGCCAAAACCTCAATCATCTAAACTATACCCAACAGCAGTAAGGTCCATTCCAATACCAACTATTCCAACCACAATTCAACCAACAAAAACTCAGAGTCTTCTCATTCGAGCGAAACTAATTTTTTTGAAACTACAAATAAGAGAAGGAGACCAAGTGTTCTTGGTTTCATGTTGGCTTATCCAGAATCATGCTGAAAAACTCAAGTATCATGATTTCCACATTGAGAATTTGAGAGTATGTTTTGACACTCAGAAAAAGAGAAGCTACACAGAGCCGCTTCAGCTTAGAAGTGAGAATGGGGTACATCACCTTTGATGCGAAGCTAAATCAGAATTCTAGGTCGAAAACTGATTGAGTTAAAGCAACTTTAGCCTTTGCGTTCAATCAAAATAATTTATACTGGATTTTACAACTACTATATTTTAGAACCAAAAACATCCAAACACGAATCACATCACTTCAAAATCAATTTTGCAATACTCGCCCAAACACGCACCAAACAAATAACTTGAACTTACAAACGAAATCAAGAAACCATGTGGTGTTAAATAAGTTTGGCACACCATTCCTAACTCTTACCCCATAACATCCAACAGATTAAAAAACATGACAACCTACGAAAAAAATCGTTTGGAAAAACAAGCATGAAAAAAGAAATGCTCCAAACTGTTTCACAGGGTAGGATTTTCATTATTCAATACAAAATGTGGTAAAATATCCAAAACCCAGAAAACAGATTTGTAATTCGTTTGCCCTATGCACCTTATTTCTTGATTTCCTTCCCTTCGAAATTACAATTTTACAGAATCCCCCAGATATGATCGTTCGCAAGTATCAGCAGCCCAATAAACAACAACCAGAAAGAACGGATTTTGACACCGACCCAGAATGAAATTCCCAAAGATTTAACGAAAAGGGAATGCAAAGATGAGGTTTTGGAGAAATCAAAGGAAAGGGTGGCTCACCATCAGGCTTGGATTGTGAAGATCCAGCACAACCCATCGCAGAAGGAGAGAGAGGAAGAGAAAGAGAAAGAGGGATGAAAGAAGAAAGAAGAAAGGGGATTGCTTGTGAGTGAGATGTGAAGTCAATGACGTAGCTTTGTCACGGTAACCACTGCAGTGGGTAACGGTAATGGCTACACTCTCACCCAATAAAACCTACTATTTAATATCTTAAATAAATTTTAAGTCCATCATAAATAATCTATATTATACTTTTAATTCTTAATTATTTTTACAATATTGAATTTAATTCAAATTATGAAAAAATTGATTACAATCATACGCAAGACAAAAATATTATAATTATTATTACTATCTATATTATTAATAAAGAGATATCTGATATTTTTTATATTATTTTAATTAGACAATTTATATTTTTATTTAAATAAATTTTATTTTTAAAAATAACAAGTATATAATTTTTAATATTATTTTACAAAATTATATATATA
>Ga0123340_1000414_pt1 | contig 27382 bp, 11 predicted proteins | sample SirMexnodulemix_FD_89961 | JGI IMG/M metagenome (GOLD analysis project Ga0123340, IMG submission 89961) | Root nodule microbial communities of legume samples collected from Mexico - Siratro Mexico nodule mix | ecosystem: Host-associated > Plants > Roots > Nodule | place: Mexico: Nepantla...
ATTTTTTCTTTATTCATTTTTATCATTATACTTTAATTTAAAAGATTACCCGGACAAAATCGAATGTTGACAAATTTTAATTAAGTTCTAAAAACACTCTAATTCAAACATGATCATGCATGGTTTATAAGACATTTGACTATCAATAATAGAACATGCAAAATGTTAGTATTGTGTGAGATAGACGAAAAACTGAAAGTATTTTCCTTCATTTGATAAAACATTTATAAGAACAAAAGAAACATAAATAAAATATCAAACAATATGTACATAAAGAATTACATAATATTCTCTTGGATTTGATAGAACATATATATGATCATATGATATAAACATATAATAACAGATGATACATAAACTAAGCTAACATCGTACTACTCGAATACATACATACATATATATATACATATATATATATATATATATATATATATATGTGTGTGTGTGTGTGTGTGTTTATTCTATGCTCTAAGAAAATATTTGTTGTCTTTGTTTGACTAAAAAGATCTCTTGTAAGCACAAGATAAAGTCAACATCAAAACATCTCTTAGAGTTTTCGAGCTAAAGTTTTTTTTCACCAACCTCTTAACACAAGAGCTTTTCAACTCTATCTCAAGCGTCTACCTTATACGGTGTGCTATTTTACCATGAACTAGTGCAAAATGGTATGCTACATAGGGAGAAGAACATTGTCAACTAACAAGGACATTGTGTAGAGATAGAGCGCAAATTAGAGTGCATTTAATGCAATGATCATATTCAAGCTCATTCAACATAGAAAAGACACTAAAAAAAACTGAAGTTGCCTATCGAATATAAATGATCTTTCAACGACTATCTTCTTCTCGCACCTATATAAAGTTTGTCATCAAGAAGAAGAAAGACAGAGTAGAAGCTACAATATACCAAAACATCGTTTAGATATAGAGCAATCCTCAAAGCTTCAAAAAAAGTATCTCAAAATTTAGAGAATGAACACTACCAAACTATGTAGATCTAGAAGAATATCTCGAAAAATATTGAAAGTGTTTATCTAGATACCTAAAAAAGTGAACTTATCATTCGTCGAAAGATGTGATCTCTTCCTAAAGAGCAAACACATTATCTAAACTAGAAAATAAAACTCAATAATCCTGAAAGTCAAATGTTACTTAATATCAAATAATATTTGTATTCTTTGTCTTAAAGAGAATTTTGTATTCTTTATCTTAGGTGAGATAAAAGAAAATAACTAAGAATAAATATGCATAAGATAAAAGAGAATAAGTAAGAATAAATATGCATAGAAAAAATGTAAAAGAAAAGATGACAATGAGAATAATCATAGTAAAATCCTTTCGGAATTTTTTAAAGAAGAATTAAGCATAGTGGAGTAAACTAGTATAAGCAAATGTCTTCATTGTACTCTTCATTGCACATTTATATTGTCGTCTTATATATCTTTGCGCTATTTTTGAAAAAAAAAATTATTTGTGAACTAGTAAATGATCTAACTCGGCTATACTCGGATAGGGATTGATAGTTGTTTCAATTATTTAGTTTTTAGTTGTCATCGATGATGGCTTTTATTTCGTAATGTTAAAATTAAACTTTATATCGTATTTAACTTGGTTATAAAATTTTGTTTTATTTGTTATGACTTGTGACATTTTCAAGTTAAATTTAATTTTTAATATTATGAGCTTATGAATATTATGATATTTTTGTTTGATATTCTTATGCTAACTATGAGCTTTAAATTACTGTATTCATCGGTTCAGTGGTCTGATTTTAAAAACGCTATTATTAGTTTAATTAATTAATTAACTAATTTTTTTATTATTTGAAATAATTTTGTGATTATATTTTATTTAAAAATATTTTGCAAAATAATGGTATAAACAATTTTGTTAGCTTTTTATACTTTTATAGTTTTATATTTTATAGATAAAAAATTATAACTTAATAAATAAATTATTGATTAAAGATGAAAAAACTTTACAGAACCCATTATTTAATAATCCAAAGAAAGATTCTTGATTTGAGATATATAGTTTTCATAGAACTACATATATTGGAAAGTGTAAAAGTGAATGATATCTATCATGACGTGACATTCATATAAGTTCTCTATGATGGATGTCCTTAAGACTACTTTCTCTTTGTTTCTAAGCACAATTCTTTTCGTTTCTTGTCTACTTTTTATTCGGGTTCTTTTCGCATCCATAGATGTGTGTATTAAAGTTGTTATACCATGTTTCTTAGCTTTGCATTTATACCTTGGTCACGATAATTACATATAGCATAATTCCCTATCCTTTCAAAGTGAACCCAGGCACCATAAGAAAATTCCAGTTTGTTTGATAGTGCATTAGAAGGTATAACCACATTAGATGTTCTAAAAATTCTGTTGGAAAATCTTATGGATATAAGCGTTTAAGTGGTTTTGATCATAATAAACATTATAAGCTGAAAAATGTTTACTAATCAAGTGCTTTCGCGTGTAGAAACAAGTTACTCTATATTAGATAGTCTATCTGTTTTCAATGTATTAGATGGTCTCCATGCTCAACATATTAGACAGTCAAGCGACAACGTGTTTAACGGTCAAGCTTCGCTCAAGCATTAGATGGTTTAGTACCTGTGAAAGTGTTAAATGATTTAGTACATGCAAAACATTAGATGATCTAATACTGATCAAAGTGTTAGATGGTTAGTACTGATCGAAATGTTAGATGGTCTAGTACTTGTCAAAAAGTTAGACAATCCCTTAGAATGTGCATAACAATGAATGAGTTTTCATGTTTTAGTGTTTCTTATTATTTTGTTTCCATTTATTAAACCTTGTTTAATCTTTAATTAAATACTTTAGAATAAAAATCAAAGTTTGAATACAACGTTTATATTTTACAAAACTGAAATGTTTTCAGACTGGTTTATTTTCAAATTTGATCTGAAGTCTATTCTCTTACAAATATTGTATTTAATGTTCATTAAATATCTTTCGAAAATAAAATTGGAAGATTTTCAAAAACAACTTTTTCAAAGTTATCTAATATATACTGGTTTCAAAATACTTGATTATATTAATATGCTTTGATTATAAGATATTACGTTTATCTTTCAAATTGTTTCCTTTAGCAGATTAAACTTTGAAGTGCAGAATTAATTCCTTGATCAAAAGTTTCCTTCTATAATTTCTACGACAAAAGAGATGAAGATTTGTTGAGACATTATTTATGCAACATCAGTTCTTTCTGTTCTAAGCTCTCAAACAATCCTCTTTCATAAAGTTATATTAAGGACACCAAGTCGAAGTTGAAGATACAATAAGACATATCAAGAAGAACATATTATTAGTTATTTACAATGGTGACAAAAAAAGAGTAAAACAAAGTATTTCATATCTACTTCATATAGAGTGTCTAATAGTTGGATATTGTACAAAACACTTTGTAATACTTCAAAATTGTGAAGTGAATCCTTGTGAACTTTAATTGTACTCTTTTAAGAGTTTTTCCTTCATATCTTGAGTAGTCTTAGTCTTAAGGGGAGATTAGAACTAATATAACCTATAGAAATTTCTGTACTCGTGATAACTTAGAGAAGTTTGTGTAATCATTTGTTGATTAGTGGAACCTCTTAAAAATTTTGCTTGAGAGAGAACTGGACGTAGCCCAAGAGTTGAGGTGAACCAGTGAAGAAATCTTGTTGTAATTTGCTAATCTTTTTCGTATTAGACAGTCTGCTTGTCTTTTTCTATAGCAATTTGAGTTCAAACTCCATTCAACTCCCCCTTTTGAAGCTAACTATTCCTACAAGGTTTTCTTTTGTTAGCATTTGCAACTACCTGATCACAATTTTAGGGGTACCAACTTGTGTGTGCTACAAGTTAATTTGGTTCACTCCCAAATCTATGAACTCTTCATGGTGGGTTGGAGCACTAGCCTCTTGCTCAACAATTTTGCACTCTAGTTGTATAATCAAATTGCATAAGTAATATACACAAAAAAGAGAAATTTAGGCATAAATTTTAAAATAAATTCATACTTATAATAAGGTATAATGTCAAAACAAATTGCATTTGTTAATTGTTGGATTGTACTATTGTCCAGAGAAATCATATTTGGAAAGAGAATGAGTTACATTGTTTATATACAAAGACAACTTTCATCATACCCTTTTTTCCTTATAATATATAATTTTGCCATTATTTCTAATGGGTCTTTTGAGGGAATTCACTAGTGACTCTCTTTTGTACCATCATAGATTTGTCTAAATGATCCGCTAAGAAGACTTTTATAGTCACTAAAATGAATCATTGGTGGCTCTGATGCAATTAATGTGTCTTTCAAGAGGGATTCACATGAGAGATTCAATAACAATGACACCTGAGTAAAATCTATATAAGAGATTGACACCACCTCCAACCCAAAACTTCAAGACAACGAGTTTGTGAGTCTTCTTTCTTATATGTTACTCAAATTTTTTAATTTTATACAATGTAAGACTCAAAGTCACACTTAGAACCGAACTACGTTTCAATATAGTATAAATTTAGATATGGTCATACACACAATGGAATGGTACACAAATTATAAGGTAATTCTTATAAAAAAAAAATAATGATTAGGTCTCTCCAAATTATTAGGCATAAGGTTAGAATATGATTTCTCCTTGGTCTTCCAAGTTTCTTCTTCTCCTCAATTTGCTCCTTGGGGTCTTAGAGGTAGATGGAGGAAGTGCATTAAATGTTGCAATGATATAGAGTTTAAGATATCTCAAAATTATGGTGAAGGTAATTACCATACTGGCTAGCTAACTGGATTTTAAGTAGTTTAATGTTCTACCACCGTCATTAATTTAGAGTTTTTTTTAATAGATATCAACTCCCCAATTACCATTTTGTTTACTTCTTTTTGAAGGAGTTTGTTTTGTATGTTTCTAAGCATGAGTTTGATTTTGTCTTCTCATATTTTTGTTTTTCTTGTTTATATGTAGCTTTTCATGTAATGGCATATAATTGTTCCACATTGAGATGTCAAGCTAAATGTGATATCAAGGTTTATAGTGTACATAGTTTTTTTTTTTAAAATTGGAGCAAACTTTAGCTAATATATCAAGTTTCCCTAAAAAAAATTGTTTTCATTTATGCATAAACTGCTTAAAAAGGAATACATAAGCTAATTTAGCAAATGAAGGAATTTATTTCATATTTCTACTAGTTTTATTCTTCCATGGGTATTTACGAAAAATTATCTTAACAAACTTTGTGTGATTAATTAGCGTTAATTATATTAATTAGCTCATAAAACAAGATGTTTAGTCATAAGAAGTTGTTGTTAGTTTACATCATCATAAACGCAATCTAATTTTAGCAAATATTTTTTCTTAAACTAAATTTTATGATTATTTATACCATTTTCACTTAATTTAAGCAAATATTTTTTCTTAAACTAAATTTTATGATTATTTATACCATTTTCACTTAATTTAATGCAATCACAAGAAAAGCTGTTAGCAAACACAAGTTAGGGTGATACATTAATCATCAATTACTGTATCTTTGATCTCACACAAAGGAACCAAAAAAATGCAAAATCAATCAAATATTATATACACTAGAAAATGAACAAATCTACAAAATAAAATGTATCTTTTCTAATAGTGTCTCCTGAATAAGGCAAAAGGTATAAATGAAAGAGCACTGAAGTTTGTTCGTGAGAGCCAGAAACACTACTATGGACAGATGAATATCTCCTTCCAAATGATCATCACTTTGGTAAACACTCAACTGCAAAGTTGAGTACATAGTTGCTGGATCTGGGAACTGGTTGGATCTTGCATGAAGTATGTACTGGATTTACCATTGCTTGAACATGTTACATTCAGCTGGTTACCAAGCTGATTTGACTGCATTAGAGGTATTTCAACAACATTAGTATCAGGCATTAAGAACAAAAAATGACATTTTTAAACGGTTAACATTGAGTAAATGGCTTCTTTGGACATTGATAATAAAAAGGTAGCATGTAATGAAAACATTGAAGTAAATATGTTTTTAATTCCTACAAATAGGTACTTTCACTTTTAATTCCCAAAAAATAAATCATCTATCTTTGGTTCAGTTTATAGAAAAGTGTCAAATGTGGTCTCTATTTCCATGAACAAACAAGGGACCAAAAGGAAACAACTTTCTCTGAAGATCAAGGACCACATCTAACACATTGTTATAAATGAGAGACTAAAAGTATACAATTTTTGTATAACAAACATCTGCCCTGTTCGTAAGAACTACAAACATTTTTAATCTTAGAACATGTGTTCACTTGATGGTAACACCAATATGAATTTTTCTTTGCAGATCGCTAAATAGTTTAGAGATTTTGTACAAGAATAGTCCAATAATACATGAAAAAGGTGTTAGAGATAAACAACCGTATCATAAAATTGTCGGTGAAAAATATGTAATTTCACAGGATCTGATATTATTTAAGAGAACAGGCTTTCAGGGAAAAATGCTTACCTCACAATATGATGGTTCTGTATGGCAGCTCCATCTTGATGTTGGAACACAAGACAGATAATGACACCAGGAGCAGTGATCATTTGCATCAACACCACGGAGAAGTGCGACAAGCCCAACAGAAAGCCTGTCACATACGAAAAGTTAACATGGACAGAACAAGTGGTCTATATGAAATATGAATAAAAGGAAAAACACAAGCATACAAATGACTGTTTGGTTCAGTAAAAGCCTATGTTCAAAAGTTCCTAAACCGTCTAGGGGTTAGAGCGTTTGCTGGTATAAGATCATCTGTTTTGACCAAAGCTTCTGGCCAAACCATCTGCAGTTTGACTCCCAGCGTCAGTTGGCATTTCCACCTCTTAATTGAATCACTATACACGTGACTTTGCAACTATTTGGCATGTCTTTTTTTGGAAGTTAGTTAGACAATTTTAACTGTATAAATAGGATCTTATAATGAACAGTTATCTTTAACTTAAAGTTGAGAGTTCACTAGTAAGATAGAATTCGTGTTGTAATTTCAGATTCCTAGTGGATTTTCTGTATGTGGAAGTAGACTGGATTTCAGTCAAATCACGTAAATTTTTCTGTGGGATTCTTCATTTACTTTTCATGTTTACCTTTTGTCTGTTCTTGCAGTTTCTTTCATAATTGTCTAACATTTGTGACTGCTACAGTCCAGTGAATCTGTCTATTTTACAATGACAAAGCAGTCAGAAGTGGCATTGCAATCACTCACAAAAGTGAATCTCATATTTACGATGATGAAGGATTGATCCATTTCTACTTCCCAACATGAACTAGCTTTTTAGATCCTGTAAGTAGTGATGAAGACGCAGTAGCTAGACTTGCTGTGGCGTGATTGTCAGAAGCACCAAATCAAAAGCGTGCATATTGAGATAACTACAAGACATGGGCATTTTTTTTCCTGGTCTACTTACTATGGTACTCAGAACTGACACTATTTCTACTTAAGCTCAGAAAAGAGAATTCCTACCATATTTAAAATTACTTGAGTTTCAAAGCAATCAAGTTTCAATAGCAATTAACAACTAAAAAACAATGCATCCACTCTAGTGTGTAGAGTTCCACCGTCGACACATCTTGTGTACATGGTATAATCTGCTGTAACTTTAAGAGCAAGGTCAAATCTTCTTTTCAATCTTTATTGTTTAAGACATATCTCTAATTATATTTGGTCACGTTTATCTTCTATGTCACCTCTAGTTCTGTAAGCAGTAGAATTTGAGATTCCTACCTAGTACACTCCTGAAAAGCTCGTTAGGGGAATTATGATGTCAAGCAAGCCAGTAAAACATTAGGATAATTTTTTCAAGTAGCATTAACTTGTAACATTATTTTCATGGGTTGACCTTAAGGGACCTTCTCAAATTTATATATATTTATTCATGGGCAAAATTAGCATATCATATTATGCTATTTTCAATAGGATCCAAACTTTCCATTGATTCACTTAAACTACTCTTGTACTTATACTCCCTATTGAACAACAGAGAATTAAACCACCATTTTCCAGAGTTTACTCCACAATTTACATGAAAATACAATAGATGAAAAGTCATTGATAAAAAAAACCATAAATATGATATTTTATTGCTATCTAGCATTTTTTCACTATTAAAAAAAAATATAAGTATATAATTCCAATCAACAATAGCAATAGAGTGAGTATTAAATAGACCATCTTTGCACGACATATAAAAAGAACCATCTATCAATGTATGCTTCCTGTTAGGATCTTTTCTGCAGAACTTTAACATTAGTTTTGTTACCAAAAACCTATGATCTAGTGTCTGTTTCTATACTATGAGCCTTAATTTCAGATTATTCATTCATTAGTGCCACTTGGAATCACATCTTTTAGTTCTCTCTAGCCATAAGAGATTCAAGCAGAAATTGCAGACAGTCTTTCTAAAATTGCACATAACTACTATCATTTTTTTAAAGAATCTTCCTTTTCAAACCAGCAATTTTTCTTTGTTTTTGCTATGAACTATGAATATACGAACATTTATCTAATTAATATTCTCAAGAACAATTATTTTAAAACTAATTGTCAAATTAATTAGAATCATGAAACTGAGTTTTAATATACAGTAAATGTAAGAGCAGATTCTGATGGGTTTGATACGTTTTTAGCTTCTGCCTAAAGCATACAACTTGGTTTCTCATGGTACATGTATTTTTCTTTTAGCATACTAGAAACTGAATCCAAACCTGTTACTACCTGCGGTAAACCTAGACTACTTGAGGAAAGTCCAAGTTTCATGTTATATGTAGGGATAATTATGTTAGAGTCTCTCCTTGCATCATACATTACAAAGAGCGACATGATCTCAAAAAAAGTGAGACTTTAAAAAATGCTTACCCAACAACAAGAATGACGAGAGACAGGACCCATAAGATGCACTGATATTTTTTGAATTTAGGCTTAGCTCGTCCGGGAGAATAATTTAGGGGAGCATATCGTTGGTTAACCCATCCAAACTGGGGACGTATCAAAAACACAAATCCAAGAAGAAATCCTGTAAGAAAGCCTCCAATATGAGCAAAATTGTCCACATGTGGGAGAATTCCCACTGCTAGATTGATAACAATGATGATCACAAGGGTGAGGAGTGCTGCTAGCTTCACATGAAAACAAAATCATGATTGTCAGTAGGTTGCTTTTAAGATGCTCTTTCCTTTTGAAACACTTACAGTTCCAAATGAGAGATTTAATAAGCACCTTGTTCTCATATATAGTCCAGTTAGTAATGAGTTCTGAAAGCATGCCTCCCAGCAAGCCGAAAAGTGCACCAGAAGCACCCACAGAAATGTTTGACTGGATGAAAAGAGCAGAAAGCAAACTGCCCCCAAATCCAGATATCACAAATAGCAGTCCAATAAGCACTGTTGTACAAGTATGGAAGAATCAGTCATGTCATGAATTTAGAGCTAAACCAGGCAAACAGTAACATGACACAAGAAAATCATACATCTTAGTTGAGCAACTAAAGTCTAAAAGGGAAATTTTAGAGAAATCAAGGCTAAAACAAAAATCTGGGATATTTGCAGGACCAAAAACATATGTGATCCTAAGACAGACTAAATCCTCTAGAAGGTGACAATCACAAGCCACAGAAACAAGCCTTAATCTTGAATATGTCACATCATCAAAAATACGTACCAAACCCAAATTCTTGCTCTAGCCGAATTCCAATTACTAGAATACCCAACATATTTGCCAACAGATGGAAAACCCCACCATGCAGCCACATACAAGTGATAAGGCGCCACCCCTGGTGTCTATGAACCACTCTGCTCACATCAAGAGCCCCCATCTTCTGTAACCTGAACAATAATCAAATCCCGTATCTTCAATGCCAGTAACAGTAAAAGTCATAATCCAAATTTCTCATCCGTTAATTAAAACCACTCATAAATAAATCCCAGTACTATTTCTACAACATCATCATCACCACCACCATGTTACTTAACATATTACTTAAAGTATCTAAGTCATCCAACAACATGCATCATCCACAATTTACAATCTGTGATCTATAACAATTACAATGTGATATTCTAGTTCAGTTTCCGTTTTTTATTGGACACTTTTATTCTTGATTTTTATTAAGTGATTTGTTTATCTCCATTTCATTTTCTTTTCAACTTCCTCACTCTCTTTTCCTATTTTTCCTTTGCTTGGACACTTTTTTTTTCTGTTATTTTAAAAAGAGGAATCTTAGGAACATTTTTTCTAACATTATCTTTCAGGGACTTTGCTCTTATCATGAAAAATTATTCAAAACAAAAGAGAGTATTAGAGAGAGTAACATTTCTCCATTTCTTAGTCTTAATAATCACGGTGAAACTTCAGCAATAACGTAAATTAAAATTTTAAAACTATAACTGTATTGAACACCTAATCTCAAAATAAACTAAAAGAAAAAAAAAAACCACTGAAATATTCAAATACAATAATAACAGTAACAACTGTACAATTAAATGTCTTAAAGGAAAGTCCCCACTTCCCCAACAGTTGCAACCACAACATCAAGGTTTCCATTGAACCGCAATCGCAGCCAGATTTGTCCACAACTTTTCCTAATATCAAGGACCATAACAATTCCGGTCCCTTCTCATCGAAAACTTTTTGCAATGTCAAAGATCACTATTTAAAACGTTGGTACAATTACCCAAAACTAAATAACACTTCAAAAACAATTACTTAGTTTTAAAAACCCATTTTAGGAAAAAAAAAACAATTATTTACCTAAAATATGCCCACCAAAACTCGTATCACCAACGCAAAATAGTCTCATAGCACGACCAATAAACCAAGCTCGTGTCAACAATAACATACAAGGTAATAGTTGAGTAGATTGAACCGTGTGTGAATTGTAGCAAAAAAATTTAGCTTTGTTCAATTCCTATGAATCAAAAGAAAGATACAAAAACTGACTCACGTCAATGAAGAAGGGCCCAAGAGGGGGTTTTCTTTGAAGGGCTGGAAGGAGAAGCGACCCAAGAAGGTGGCAATGCAGGAGACAGAGTTATGGGGGCAGTTGTTGACATACATAGTGATCACAAACATGACTATGTTAGCAACAACAAAGAGAGGTATCAGCCAAGGGAACCACTTGCGGTAATGCTTCACTTCTTCTCTCTGGTACTGAACCGGGGACCCAGCTTCCACGGCCACTGGGTGCACCATGTTGGTGTTGGTTCTCTTGGGGTTGACCCTGAGGTGGATCTCCAAGGGGGGTGGCTCTGCGGGCATGAATGTGGATTGATTTGGTAAGAGCTTGGGAGTGGAATGGATCGAGTCAGAGGAGGGTGATGTAAGGATTTGAAGAAGGGATAATGAAGGTTTAGCTCAACCACTTCGGGTGGACTTTTGGAACATTATGTGTATTTGTTTATCTAACCTTGTGTTTTTCGTTGAACATGGAATCTGGTTTTATATTCTGTGAACGAATTTTGGGAAACGGGGATAACCTGCTACAGAAAGTTCGGAATTTTTTTCAGCAAAGAAAAAAAGAAAAACAAAAAGAGCATTGATTTCAGACAGGTGTTGTGCCTTTTGAGTTTTTACTCTTGTTTTCAAGCTGAGGAAAATGACTTGAAGGGTGAATGGTTAATAAATGACTTTGTTTTTCAAGAGTGTAATGTACTTTTGGTTAAATCTTTCATGTTTTATATTTTTTCAAAATCTAAAAATGTAAATTGTTTGTCATTTGAATGTAAGTTAATGAACATTTTTAAATTTCCAAAATTACTCCGATCTCCTAAAAATAATATAAATAGATGACAAATTCAAATGGTAAATAATGTATTTATAAGTATTTATTATCTCATTTATTTTCTAATTAACTTGAGTATTAAAGAGTTTTTATAGACATATCTTCTATCACTTAAGACAACTTAAAGTAGATTATTATTCCGCCATCAAAAAAGTAGGGAAATCATGAATATTTTGTCCCTAATCTCCTATGAATATTTTGTCAATAACTTTATCTAAACATTTTATCATTTGGTCAAGTAGTATGTTTTAATACCACATAATATTAACAAAAAACATGACAAATAACGAATGTCAACGGCCCAAAAAAATATAAAATAATAATGTCTTTGATATAATATTATTGCTCAAACTTAAAAAAAAAAGTCTAAAAATACTAATGTCAAAGAAATTAAAACCCTAAAATTCAAGAATGCTAAGATATATAAGAAAATTAAAAATTGATTAAAAAGATTAGACAAAGACCATGACAATCTTATGTGACTCATAGTCAACCTCCACTTACACTTATTTTGAAAAGACAAGAAGTGGATAATAGCCACAAATAGAAACTTAGTATGGTGCTTCAGTCCACATCTCTTTGAGCATGGAGGCTCTTATCGACACCCCTTCATTGGCAGGATAATGAAAGCATCTCTGCCACCTAGTTGTAAGAGCCTTAGTTTGGATTGCTATGATGGGACTTCTAATCTGAATGAACATAGGACGCATATGTCACCTAGATAGGTTTGTACACGATCGAAGATAGTATCCTTTGAAAACATTCCCTACATCACTTGAGGGCACGACCCTTAGTTGGTTCACAAGACTTTTACAGTACCCTATTGACAATTTCGATAATTTGGTAATTAAGTTTGGTATCCAATTTTCCATGAGTCAACTAAATCACCTTACCTCTATTGTCATAGATGAGGTATGATAAAAGAATGGAGATTCATTACGAACATTCATATAAAGATTGGTATGAAAAAAGAATGGAGATTCATTACGAGCATTCATATAAAGGTTTGGTTTGAGAATATGGCCTTGAACATTTGAAACCTAAATTCAGAAGTGGTGCTTCACCACATGGTAATTGTGTTGAGTTTGGAGTCATTTTTTGATAGCTTGTACAAAAAGCCAGTGATGAAGCTAGACAAACTAAGGCATTGAGTTACAAAGTTCATGCAATTAGAAAAACTAAGGACTCATGTAACCAAATTTGAGTTGAAACAAGCCATGAAAAACACATTTTGAGAAGGATCACAAGAAACTCCACCTTATATAAGATTTTATGAACGAAGAGAGCCAATCATACATTATACCAATAGGGCACGCATTCTTCAACAAACCCTAAGTTCCAAACTCATAACTATTATATGATAGGTCTAAACTCCACCAATGTTCACCATAATAAGCATTGTTCATAGATCATGCAACTAAAGAATGTGACACTAAATGTGAAAAGCAAGAAAAATGCAATAAGGAGGGTTGAATTGCGTTTAAAATTATTTTTGCTATTGATACTCCATATTTAGACGAAAGGTTTAGTATTTGGTCAAATGAACCAAAAAGGTTTTTTTTTTTTTTTTTCAAAAACACCACGATTCAATTGTGACTTGACCCATATGACCTCTGTCACGGGACAATTGATGTCACTTGTAACATTTTCTCCCTTCGTCCTATTGGGAATCAAACTTATGACCTTGGCTCTGATACCAATTATTTAATCAAGCGCTTAACATTAGGCCAAAACCTATAAGTGATAGTCAAGATACAAACACTTTTCACTTAAGAGTGTAGTAGCACAATCATCTCGATTCAATTGTGACTTGACTTACCTAACCCTAACCTCTGTCATGGGACAATTAATGTAACCTATAATTCAAATAACTCAGATATTCATATATATAAAGTAACAAATTTAGTTATAACTTATTGAATGAAAAATACTTAGTAACTAACCATATCTCTTACTTATCTCAATTATCTTTTGAATATTTCAACTTAGCTCCAAAAACTTATAAATAAATATTAATCTCACATTAATACTCATTCATTATTCATTTACTCATATTCTTCAATTTCTTTTAACTCTTACTAAATTGAACATGAATCTTTTATAAATGGATTCCCTGTTGTTTTCATCAACAACACACATGCACTATTAAAAACTAAATTTAATTCTAATAATTTAATTTTAATTTTTTACAATTTAAAATAAAATAAAAAAATCTTAATGATCGACCGATCAACCTACCTTTCTCGACTTTTAGCCTGCAGACTAACAGGTCATTTTAAACGAGTTAGAAAGAGCAACCATCCCACCAATTGTTGGCGTGCAAACATAAGAATCTATCCATGTTTTCATCTATTTGTCACACATAGAATGTAGAAATATAACTTTTACCAATTCATTGAAAGATATAATTTTTAAGTAACTGTTATAATAATTATTTGTGCATACCGTAATAATATTTGATTAAGCTATAATGTAGATAATTACAAGGATTAAAATAAGAAAAAAATTAGGTAGTTATAAAATGAACTTTAGAGTCATTTATTTCCAGTTTATGGTAAAATTATTAATTTTTATAACAATTCTTTACAAGTTATACTAACGAGAATGTTTTATATTAATCATTACTTTCTTAAAACATTTATGTTAGTATTATTCCGAAATTAAACTTTTATTCTTTTTTTTATTTTTTGTATAACCTGACCATATCTAATTCTAGTTTATGGTAAAATTATTAATTTTTATAACAATTCTTTACAAGTTATACTAACGATAATTGTTTTATATTATAATTAAGTAATCATTAGTTTCTTAAAACATTTATGTTAGTATTATTTCGAAATTAAATTTTTATTCTATTTTTATTTTTTATATAACTTGACCATCAATGAATAACCAACTAACAAGGTTGATCGCAAAAGTTTCTTTTGGATCACGTAACATGTTTGGATTTGATTCACTCTTATGACCCTTCAGCTTTGCAGGAATAGGTATAGTTTTGTTATGTATAGTTTACTTTTTAAATTGTATTCATTTGCCATTTACAATCATGTTATCGTAATAAAAAAAATCCACTTTTAATATTTTTGAGTGAAGCTTATGTTTTTAATCATATTTTTAGAGCCACCATCAAGCATCAAACTGAGCAAGATTCAACTCTTTTTATTTTTTATTTTTTATAATGAGTGACATAATAAGGTATATCATTCATTTTTTATTGTTTTGAATAATAATGCCGGTCCCTTTCGTTTTACACGCAGATAAGTTTCTTCTTCCCCGAGTACTCTGTTGCCATATGTAAGCATCCTGTGGTAGAGACTAAAAGAACAAATAAAATAAAAAAGGAAATAAAAATAAAGTTATTCCATCAAAGGGAAATGAATAGAAAAAAATATTGTTTGAATAAAAATAAATAAATAAAATAAAAGTTAATTGTAACAATAGAAAAATTATACTTATATGTTTTTAATGTTATAATAAATGATACTATTGTCTTTTAATTTTAAAATAGATATTTATCTCTATTATGTGAGTGATACTCTCATCCATTATTTTATTTATACTTTTTTTTTAATTTTTATAATAGGTGTTTTATTTTTACATTTTAAAATTTTAATTTTAGTTTTAGTTAAAAAATTTAAAATAAAATAAAATAAGTTTGAGTCTTACTCTATAAACATTTATGAAAAATCTGTTATTATTAAAAGCATAAGGTGATTAATGCTATTTAAAAACAAAAAAAAAAAAGATATAAATATTAGTTTACTAAAAGTATAAGAGAGATGAATACCTATTTTATTTAGCATAACCTTATAAAAGGTAAATGTGACTTCTATTTTTATTAATTAACAATAAATTTTATTAATTTCTATTATTATTTTTACTAGTATTTTGTTTACTTTTATTATTGTTAAAGTACCTAGACAAATAACATTTATGACAAAACACTAAAGTAAAGAAGAAAGCTCAGGTATTATATTATAATAAATATTTTTGTAATACTTATAAATAAAAGTCATGTTATGCAAATTAATGATAGATAGTTTTTTCCTAGTCTTATTTTGGAGTTTCACATTTGAATGGAGTGTAGAAGAGGTTACTAAAGTTTATGGATGAAGTGATAAACTCATGAAATTAATGAAGTGATCTAGATGGAAAATGAGGTGCAAGAGAGGTGAGATCGACTCTCACAAGGTGCTTAGGCTAATATGAAAAGAGGAGTTAACCTAGAGATAACTACAAGAACAAATGAGGTTGAATTTGGACAACATTTCATGATGAATTTACAAGTGGTTAGCACACTTATTTATAGTATGAGTGGCTAACCTAAAATGGAGTCACATCTGAAAATTATAATTCAAATTCAAAAACCTAGATACAATCTAGCTAACAGAGGAGTGCCAAGTGGCATGTATCTCATGCTCCCTAGCTCATTTAACACATGTTTAATATGTTTTGTGAGCTCCTTCAAACCATGTGCACTGCTCCCTTGGCTAGCCATCATTAACCCTAGACGTCCTAGGGTTTAATTGGGCTTTAAAGAAGTCTATTTGAACCCTAGGTAGACTCTACTTCATTAACTTAACTCTATTCTACCCATAATCCAAATATAAGGCCTAAACCTATTCTACTTGGCCCAAATGCATGGTCGAAAATATTCTAAGCTATTTTAAAATAATTATACAAGTAAAGGACTTCTTTTTTATCATCATTATTCTTAAGAGGGATCTTTTTATAGTTAGATTTGGTCTGACAATCCCAATCTTCTATGTCGTTTTTTATCAAACCTCTGACTTTGTGTCCTCTTTATTTTTTGACTAGGATGGCTGAGGCGTATGCTATCTCTAATGATGTTTGACAATGATTTTGTTAAATATACATATATACATGCCTTCATTAACTTCTATTAACTTCTAAGTGCTTATTTGTAACTAATATTTTTATATACCTTTGACCTTTGTAAAGTTATCTCTTAAAGTAAGGAAAACTTGTATTTTTTTATTCACTTTTCTAAGTGTGAACCTTGTAAACCAACAACTTACAATTTTATAATCTAGAGACTTTGTTTACTTAGTCTGTGTTAGAGAAAAATCCAACAACCCAAATTTTTATTGAGTGATATTAAACAACAAAGCATAAAACATAAAACATAAGACTTTGTTTGTAAGACAAAACTTTTTATTTACAACAAATCATATAAAGATGCAAGTATTTCATCTTAGAGACATTACAACATGTTGAAGTCTCTTTTTCGTCTGATAAGCATTGTTGTGGTTAGATGATACACATATAGTGATGAAATCGTCCACCCATAAAACCATTAACTAAAAGGATAAAAGAAGATGAATCCTCATGTAGGAAGACTCTACACTTGAAGAGTACAATACTAATATTTTATTCTTTCTTCTTAGACTTGTACACATTATGTATGTGTAGTTTCTCTTGTATTCTTTGTAGTATTTTGCAGAGGTATAAGTGGACTACCTTTGGGCCTTGATTAGGGCTAGATAAATCAATCAAAACCTTAGAAAACTTAGTCAAAATCTTGGACAAGGCATGAAGAAGAAGGGAGAGAGAAGCTTGAAGCATAAGGTCCCACATCATGTGGAATAAGCCTTTTCAATGCTAATTTGGCCACTGATTTGGGGTTGCACATACAACCTTGGGACACCATTACCTTGCTTTTAGTTCCACATTCTTTGATTCATGAATTACAAGGGGTTTATGCATCTATAAATACCCTTGTTCCTTGTTCTTAAGGTCATAACATGGGAGTAATCTTCTTTTAGTTCTCACCAAGGAACCTTTCTTGGAAAAGGATAATTTTGAGTTTCTTTTGAAACCGCTAGCTTAGGAATTTTCTTCTGTTTCTTGAAGATGCTTTCATAACAGTCTTAAGCTAACATTTTACTTCAAGAAAGTCTCTTTATGCTTATTTTATGTTGTAGAAAATGTTCAATTCCTTCGTTTCCCAAGATTCATAAAACTATATGTCACATCAGCGATCTCTTGGAAAATAATCTAAAGTTGTTATGCTTTAACAATTCCTTAACTCTTGCTTTGTCAATTCTGGAAAAGACTATTTGATTTGTATGGTTCAATATTTTACACAACTTTGTTAAGTCAATGGACAACATGACATAATCTCCTAGATGACGGTTTTGATGATAACAAGTACTATAGGATATGTAAAAGGACTAATGAAGTAATAAATTGTTAGCATCGAGGCTTGCTAAGTGATTTGATGAAGTCAACATAGATCAAAGCTTGCTAAGTGGATTACTTGAAGATAGCATGGACCTTGATGGGTGTTTTGGTCTAGAAATTAGGTTGGGTGTGTGTGAGTGGGTTTTTGGTTCAAAACCATGAGTTGCATGGCACATCACTCAAAGTAAGCTCTATAACTCATTTTGATTAACAAATAAATAATTTGTTTTTAAAATGTAGTTTAATAGATTTTGAAAAACATATTTTGAGAGTAAATCAGTAAACTGTTTTTTAGAAATCAATTTACTGGTTTTTTTCTGTGTTACAGAAAAATCAATCGATTGAATGTTTAAAAAAATTCGATTTAATTTTTGTCTATTTTAAACAAGTTTGCTTATAAAAGGGTAGCACGTGTTTTCATTTTGTAACTAAGACATTTGATTGATCAATTGTAATTTTCTAAGAGAGAAACATGTGTGCATACTTTGAGATCTTGTTCAATACGATTTACATCAAGAAAAATCTCAAGAACTTTAATCTTGGAGCTTTGCATTGAATGAGTTTCGTGCGTTCTTGGTTCTGCACCAGAGCTAAGTCTTCTACACTGTTTTTCATCTATTTGTAATCTGTTTTATGTAGAAGTATTGTTGGCTGTGTACTACTCTTGATAACTCTTGTATTGCGAGAGGTTTGGTTCCCATATTGCATAGGGTTTGTAATTTGGGTTGTGCAGTAGGGTTATGCACTGTGTTGTAGGCTGTGTGTTGTAGGGTTATAGCTATTGTGGTGTGCAGTAGGCTGTGTGCTGTAGGGTGCAGTGCTGACTTGCTGGGAGCAAGGGTAATTATGTTGTATTGAACTGATCATGGTGATCTTTTTAGTGAAACTCTTTGCTAGTTGGCAAAGGACTTGACGTATCCCTTGAGGAAGGGTGAAACAATATAAATCTAGGTGTTCTTGAACTCTCTTTCTCTCATTTTGAACGTTTTTTCATATTTGTTGTCACTCGTTCAATTAATTATTCATCACGCTCAATTGATTGTTCATTCTGCTAGTGTTATTTTAGTATTCTCTAAAACTGTTTTATATATTTGTATAATTGATTGTATCTGTTCTTGATTCTGATTGAGTGTTTCCAGTTAATTGTACTTGTTGTATAATTGATTATATTTATGAAAACTAGTTTTCTTGAATATTATTAGTTTTGTTTCAATCTATTATATCTGGTTTACTGTGCTGTGTGAATAACTTTCAATTAACTGTTACTTCTGTTAATCTGATTGTTTCTAAGCAGTATTGTATTGTGTTTCTATTCAACTGATTACTTCCACATTTGAATCTGGTGTTTTTGCTAATTGCTGACCTGTGCACTATAATCATTTTATTGATTGTGTTTGTCAGTTAACTGTTTCTGGACTGATCTAGTTTACACTCTGATTTATGCTAATTGCTTCTATGTTTCAGTAAATTGTTCTTTGGTGTTTTTTTTGTTCTGTGTTCTATTTCAGCTGATTGTTATTGATATGGAATTTATTGATTTTTTGTTGTGCACTTCAGAATCACATTTTCTATTGTTTCAATAAAGAACTTTCATTCTATACTAGAAATACTTTCCATTTTTACGAAAAATTTTGAAAGTTCAATTCAACCCCCTCCCTCTTGAACTCGGCCTAAATTTGTTTTCATAAACATGTAGATGATGATAGATGAATTGATCAAACACATGGACTAGACACACGTTTCAAGATGGTTTCGTTGATCAAGCTAAAATAGACTAGACGATGTTTGAACATTAGGAAGTTCTAACTAGAAGAATTGCAAAAGATAACATGTTGGATGAATAATTAAGAGAAAGACTATGGTCTTATAGCACGAGGAAGAATTGATAGACAAACTAATCCAACAAGGAGGAATCAAAAGATCTATTGAGACTGGACGATAGTCTTAATGAACAAACAATTAGACGATATCTTCAATATACCATGGATAGATGATTTAATGATGCAACGATATGACAAACTATTCTACAACACTTGGTCATGCTAAACAAATATGTCAAACAATAGAAACCCAAGAGCATCAAATAATCTAGTCAATCTTTGAAGCAAACGAAACTAGTCTTAAGGATGCATCAGACGAAGTAGTCGACGTCTTCACATAATGGAGTTTCTAAACTTAACATTTACATTTTATTATTGCTCTATTATATGTGTCAAATGATTTTGGACTTTGGTTTGAAAATATTAATTCAAATATATTGAATAAATTTTTATTCTCTAAGCAGAAAATTTCGCGCACATAAACAATGAAATTACATTTTGATATAATTAAATTTTATTCTAGTGTGATTTGCTTCAACATTCAAAATTTAGACCAATGTATAAAGTTTGGAAATTATGTTAATCTTTGAAACAAAAAGTTTATATAATTCAAGAGATTATATCTCATAATTATCTAAGTGGTTATATGTTTGACTCAGGTACATAAATGCCAATTAAAAATTGTCAATCAAGTTCAAATTATTTCCAAAATAGATTGAAGCACTAGAAGACACACAAAATACACTAGAGAAAATAATTTCTATTCAAGCTTCTATAGAGTTGTTGAGATAAAATGAAATGAAAATAAAGAAGAAATGAAGACAAGCTATAATGAGAGAATTGCAAAAAAAAAATTAAGATTGAAAGGATAAAGTGCAAAGAAGGAAAGAATTTGAAGGACTTAATTACATGATAAAGATGCAAGCTTCATAAGTCATCATCCTAAAGACTTATAAAGACCGTTGAAGAAGAAGTAACCCAAGGATCTAGGGAGTTTTACCATTCTAGTCAATATAGGTGCTTTACTTGTGGGAAAGGCTTTTGTTGCAGGTCGCATCAATTGTCTCGTGGCGGAGGCTAGGTGGGCCAAGTCACAATCCAATTGTAGCGCTTGTGCTACTACATTCTTAAGTAGAAAGAGTTGCTTTCAGACTAATGGCTATAACTTTTGGCCTAGTGGTAAGCGCTCGATCCAACAATTGGTATCAGAGCCAAGGTCACGAGTTTGATTCCTAATGGGACAATTGTTCAGAGAGAGATTTTTGCAAGTTGCACAATTGTCCTATGGTGTAGGCTAGGTGGGTCGAGTCACAATCGAGGCCCAGTGGTAAACGCTCGATCCAACAACTTTATTGGATTTCGGGGATAACATCAACTTAATTCCCTTATCTATGATGAAGACAATAGATGACCTGAAGGTTCGACCCAGTAGGATGACATTATAGTTGGTTGATAGATAATAAAGTACCCTCACGGTGTGGTTGAAGATGTCTTGGTCAAGGTGGGAAAATTCATTTTTCCAATGGATTTTGTTGTTATGGATATTAAAGAGGATGTAGAGGTTCCTTTGACACTTGGAACACCTTTCATTAAAATGATCAACGTTATTATTATTGATGTTAATAATGGAAAGCTCAAGGTAAGAGTTCAAGATGAAGAAGTAGATTTTAATGTTTTTGAAGTCATGTAATACTGAAAAGACAAAGATTCTTGCATGAGAATGAATGTCATTGATGAGGTGATTCTTTTTATTAACAAGCAATTGCACATTCTTAGTCCTTTGGAGAGAACACTCATTGATACCACTCAGTCCTGGGATAAAGAAGATGAGAATGAGATTGAGGCATGTTTGAGACATTTAGATTTAGCTAAAGAAGTTTCTACCAATAATGTGAATATGGAGGAGTTGCATGGGAACTTAAATACTGGGGAACCAAGTGGAATTAAATTGCTTCCATCCCACTCGAAGTATGTTTTTCTTGAAAAAAGGTAACCACAAGCTAGTTATTATCAGTATCTCACTAACCAAAGATCCAAATATGAGTAAAGGAAGTTGAACCAAGAGGCTATAGATTGGATTTTATCTAACCTAAAAGGTAATAATCCTTCTTACTACATGCATAAAATCCACATGGAGCAGGACTATAAACCTGTGGCCCAACCTCAGAGATGTCTAAATCTCACTATGAAGATGGTTGTGAAGAAAGAGGTTCGGAAGCTTCTTAAGGCAGAAATGATTTATCCTATTTCAGAGAGTGTCTAGGTCAGTCTTGTGTAAATGGTTCCCAAGAAGGGTGGTATGAATGTCATCCATTCAGAAGAATAAATTGATACCCACAAGAACTATTACTAGATAGAGGATGTGCATTGATTATAGAAAGTTGAATCAAGCCACTGGAAAAGATCATTTTCCATTGTCTTTTATGGATCAAATGCTGGAGAGGTTGGTAGGAAAAGCTTATTATTGTTTTCTAGATGGGTATTCAGGTTACAACTAGAATGTGGTAGATCCAGAAGATCAAGAGAAAACTCCTTTCACTTGTTCCTTTGGAGTTTTTGCCTATAGAAAAATGTCATTTAGGTTGTGTAATTCCCCAACCATCTTCTAACAATGTATGCTTGTTATCTTTACAGACTTAATGGAGAAATGCATTGAAGTATTATTGGATGATTTCTCAATTTTTAGCTCTACCTTCAACTCTTGCTTGGAAAACCTAAAGATCATACTGAAGTGGTGTGTTGAAATCTTGTACTCAATTGGGAGAAATGTCACTTCATGGTGATTGCAGGCATTGTGTTAGGCCATAAGATCTCTTCCAAGGAAATTGAGGTGGATAGAGCTAAAGTGGAGGTCATTGAAAAACTGCCTCCACCAGTAAATGTAAGGGGGATTCAGATTTTTCTAAGACATGTTGGCAACCTACTAAATAAGAACACTCCTTTTAATTTTGATGATAATTATTTATATGCTTTTGAGAATTTGAAAGAAAAACACATTTCTGGGCCTGTGATTTTTGCTCCTTACTGGCAATATAATTTTGAATTAATAAGTGATGCAAGTGACTATGTAGTAGGAATAGGGCAAAGAAAAGAAAGTTTTCCATGTGATACACTATTCGAGTAAAGTCTTGAATGAAACCCAAGCAAATTACACCACCATGAAAAAGGAGTTACTCGTTATAATGTATGCACTAGAGAAATTTAGATCATACTTAATTGGGTCTAAAGTCATTGTTTTTACTGACCATGCTACAATCAAATATTTGTTAATTAAACCAGATTTTAAATTAAGGCTAATGAGATGGAGGTTTGGTACTCCTAGAATCATAATCAGTGATGAAGGTTCTCATTTTGCAATGCTTAGCTCAGTAAAGTTCTAGAACATTATGGTGTTCACCTTAAAGTTGCAACAACCTACCATCCTCAGACTAATGGGCAAGTAGAGGTGTCAAACAGAGAAATCAAGAAAATTTTGGAGAAAGAAATGGCTTCTTCTAAGAAATATTGCGCAATAAAGTTAGATGAGGCCTTATGGACCTACAAGACCGAATACAAGACTCCTAGAACTCTCTCCATACTGATATATTGTAAAGCATGTCACCATCCAATAGAGTTGGAACACAAAGCATTTTGGGCACTGAGGTTGTTAAATTTTGATCCTGAAGCTTTTAGAGAGAAGAGAAAAACACACCTTCTTGAACTATAAGAAATGAAGTTGAAGGTTTATCACTCCTCAAAGAAATACAAGGAACATGTCAAATCCTATCATGATAAGAAAATTGTAAAAGGAGTTTCCAAGCAGGCCAGTATGTGCTTCTTTAGTTCCAGGTTGAAGTTGTTCCCTGGAAAACTTAATTCTAAATTGTCCAATCCATTTGTTGTTAAGGAGATCAAGCCCTATGGAGCAATTGAGATTGAAGATCCCACTTCTAAAAGAAGATGGACAATTAATGAGCAATAGCTAAAATTGTACCTTGGTGGGGATTTTTGCATATTGATCAACAGAGTACAACTCTCAAATCCAAATTGATCTACTACTGTCAGACTTAGGAGATTAAACAAGCACTTCCTGGGAGGCAATCCAAAGTTTTCTACCTTTCATGCTTTTAAATATTTTATTGTTTTTCATTTAGTTGTTAGATTATGTGTTTTCCTATTTGATTTAGTGCTTGCTAGTGTTTGATGTTGGATCCAATGATCATAAATTTATACACCGTCTAGTGATAACTTGGTGGCACCCAGTGCAGTTCCCAATATTGCTCTTGGGAGTTCTGACGCCCAGCGGGACCTTTGTGGCGCCCAACAAAAATCCTACAGTGGCTTTCGAGTGTGGTTGGCGCCTAACGATACATTAGTTTTTATGTATAGAGTTTCAGATGTTTATATGGTGCCTAACAATATAAATGCGATGCTTGACACAAGCGAGCGAAAAAAAACAACAAAATTTTGAGCTAGAACCCCGTTAGTTTTTTAGGTACCCTCGATTAAGGAGTTTGTTAGATATGTTGCTTGGCTCGGGGACAGACCCAATTTGAAGGGGGGTGGGGGGGGAGGGGGTGAGCCCACATATGTGGATGATGATGATACGGATCATATTGAAGAAGAGGTCCGGATTGATTAGATTCTTTTATGTTTATCATCTGCTGGAAATTTTTACAAGATTTTATTTTCTTTTTTGTTTTTTGGATTTCAATTTTTATTTTATTTTAGTTCATGGAATTGTATAACTTGGCTGAGGTGACACATATGATGCATGTGGTTGTATGACTTTAAGTAAGTTCTGCATGTTACTGATGAGAATTTTGTGTGCTACTCTTTATTGATAATTGTACATTGAATGTGTTGTTTTTGTTGAATATAAGTGTGTGGTTGCTCTAGTGTTAGTGTGATTGGAAGTGCATTCATTATTTTATCATTGATTAATGATCGTGGCATATTTGTGACAACTTTTGGAGAACTAATACTTTAACTAAGTGAGATCTTGTGCTTCTGAGTTAAATTCAGTGAGTACTACCACTTTTGAATTATAATTGATTTTGCTCTAGTTTCAATGCTAATAAATCATCTTCATGTTTACAAACTATCAAGATCATTTTTGTTTTAATTTTATTATTGTTTTAACCAAATATCTAACCTTTTTCTAGAATAAAACTCTTGTGAAACCCTTTTTGAGCCTTAAAAAAATTTTCTTCCTCATCCTTAAACGCTTGAGCCTCGTTGAAAATAACTTACCACATTGCTTTGAGTAGAGAGAGCAAAAAAGTGTAGTTTAAGTTTGGGGGAAGTACTTAAAAGTAGTATAGAGGGGGTATAAAGAACAATTCAGAAAAGGTTGTGGGTCAAGTTGTTCCTTTAAAAAAATGTTGTTTTCAAAAAAAATAAAATAGTGTCAGGGATAAGGTGATATTGGTTCAAGTATAGATTTCAAATAAAAGAAGGTAGAGTGTGCGAAAATCATGTAATTGATATTGGTTTTCATATAAATGTTTTTCCTTAAAATGTTAGTGGTTGATTTTATGCTTAATGTTTATTATGGGTTGATTATCCATGGCTCGATGTTTGATTCTTAAGGTATTGAGAAATATCATTTGTAATTTGGAACTGGATCAAAATACCTAATAAAAGTTTGTCTATAGGAATAAAATATGATTCATTTGTTGTTTTAAAACCCTCTTGGGGAAAACAAGTTTTATTTATTGATTGCTCAAGGAATTGCTTTTAATAGGTAAACTTAGGCTCATTCACTTAAGGGATTAGGGTTTGAGTATTCTATTGAATTGGCATTGACATTAGTTTTGAAAGAAGATAAATGATTTTATGCATGAGAGTGAGGTTCGGTGAAGTTTAACCCTAGTAATTGCATTTTATAATCTTTTAAGCATTCCAAGTGTTCGACAAAAATACCAAAAGTAATTTAATTGCTTTTGTACAATTTTATTTTCTCGTTCATCAAAACAAATATTGGAATTATTCTTTTTCTAATTTAGTTGTAGATTGTGTTTATTGTCATGTGAGAGAACAATATATTTATCACTTACTACATGTGCAACTAATGCATTTGCCATTTAACTCCATATGTTAACAACAATCAAGTTTGCACTTTCACCATCAGTCACGGTTTGGAACAATTTGTGTATATTGTAGCTCCGACTACAAAGATCTTATTAGAGTATTTTATTCAAACCTAAAAGTCATAAAAGTTGGTTACCTATAGTGAGGTTAACGATTTAAAAATTAAAATGAAAATGACAAATTGGTTAGTTATAGCTAATACGAAGTATAAAAACTATCATTTTCAAACATCATTGAGGAGTTACAGTACAACCATGATATGACATTAAGTTTTATGGTCAGACCACATATGGAGGGTTGAAGTGTGTCATAAATAAAAGTAGTTTGAATATTAATGACAAACTTATGCATTACATGTTCACACATATTTTGGGTCCACGAACCAAAAATTTGCACAATTTTTTATGTATGGGACATAAAAAATAACATTTTGATTAATTGGTTTCTTCACATCATGGAATACACGATGAAATGCAAGAACAACGAGATGTCTCTTCTATACGGGATTGTTATTATATGCATCATGACTCAGTATATCATGGACTTATCTATCAATACATATGTTCACTTAGGCTAGTCACACTTTTTTAGTGAAAAAACTATGAAGAAATTGAATCTGGTTAATGTTAATGGTGACTGACAACATGGTAGAGTTAACCAAGATAACGAATAAATCTTGATGATCATGACCCACCAATACCTGAGGATCATGTTCATGAGATTAGACTAGAAACCACAATCCACCATGATGCTCATATGCTTTCACGAATTTAGGATTGTATTTACACGTTACAGGAAACATTAAACACGGGTTTTGAAATGGTACATCAAACAATTGTTGATCTGTAACGGAGATTTGATGAGTTTCAAAACTCTCTCTAATTAAGGAAGTCAAGTTACTTTAGTAGTATTTTTCTTTATGATTTTTCAATTATTATAGTTTAAGTGTAATTTTTCATCTTATTATTTTGTTGTATGTTTAATTTTAAATATATGCTCAAATGCCACTAATTTATATATACTATTTAAAGTCTTACCTAATGTAAAATTTCATTTCAATTTTTTACGATAATTTTTATTCAAAATTTATTTATTTTTAATGTGATGTTTTGAAAATCTATTTTCTACACTTTTTTATGTGTAGAGGGGTAATGTTGGATAATTCGCGGTTATTTTGGTCGAGTTTCCAAATTATAAAAAGAGTAATGTTTTAATTCAATATAGATACATATAATTTATCATCATTCATTCTAAATTATTTTAAACACTATGGTGAAATAATAATCTTACAAACTCATTAATTAAAAAATTATTTTTTATCTATTTCATCAATTAAATCACAATCACTTTGCTTTATTTGGATTGAGGGTACAATGAAAAAAAAGAAAGAAAAGAAAAAAAAAAGAGTATAAAGTATAATTGTTTGTAAAGAAATGTTAGTGATAAAATAAATTAGTTATGTATTAATA
>Ga0123340_1000420_pt1 | contig 27339 bp, 16 predicted proteins | sample SirMexnodulemix_FD_89961 | JGI IMG/M metagenome (GOLD analysis project Ga0123340, IMG submission 89961) | Root nodule microbial communities of legume samples collected from Mexico - Siratro Mexico nodule mix | ecosystem: Host-associated > Plants > Roots > Nodule | place: Mexico: Nepantla...
AAAAAAAAAAAAAAAAAAAAAAAAAACATATCTTGAATTATGAGTTATCTCACATCAAGCTCAACTGCTGTCATAGAACAGCACATGGTTGGAAGTCAAGCCTTGGCCGTTTAGATTTGCTTTTAGTGAATAGCACTAGCTTCCTTCCCCAAAAGGTCATGGTATACTTAACCAAGGAACCAAAACTCCACTAAGGCAGACCAAAACTATTAATTATTCCAATTGAGTTTTGCAGTTGTAATCATAGGACTATCAGAAAAAGGGTAAAAATGACTTCGGAAGACCATATCAAAGGCACAAAAACAAACTACTTCAGGGAGAAATCATGCCCAATATCTTCGAGTAGGTCAAAATCGAGAACCAAGGCAAAAATGTGCCCAAAAGAAGCCAACAAAGCTGTTGGAGGTGGCATGACAAGATTCTGACAAGCAAAGGGCGGCTTGTGAGATGCACATGTCAAAGATCAGCATGTGAGGGAACATGTCTGAGTATTAGGCCACGTGACTTCTTGGGTTGAGTTGCACTCCTCAAGATGCACCCAACTCTGAGTTCGTCACAGAAAGACGACTGTGGGCGGTTGACATTGGCAAACATTGTTGAATCAGCAACAGAAGAAGACAGCAGGATCTTACCCGCTCTAATGGCAAAAATCAGTAAGTTTTGCCACAGCTGATATATTTTACATAAACATAAAAGGTAATATCAAGTACAATTAGAGGAAAAAGGCTTCATAGCTTATGACCTTTAACCTTAAGCTTGATATAGCCACAAAACAGCTTTATTAAAGCTGCACAAATAATAAACAACTACTTTAACATATGCAAAGTATTGTATTCTAATTCTCAACAAAGTAAAATCAACAAAGAGTGAGCTACTTCCTTTATATTTTAAACGACAAGTGCCATTTTAGAAACATAGGTGATAATTACCTGGCCGCAATTCCTGAGTAAACATCAGCAGGATGGTCTCCACCAACAAGATTGACTGCAGCAGCTCCCAACTTCAAAAAGTAAAAGAAGTAAAATTGATGATGAGACAGAATTGAAAAAGAGGGGAAACTGAAGTAAGGCAATGTTGTCATGCCAAAACTACACAAAATTTACCCAACGCAATGTTAGAATGGATGTTTACAATTGAAAAGTGAATAATTTATAAAGAATCAATGCAACGTGCTGTCATCTACACTGATAAAAGTTTACAGCAACTATTCTTAAGCGTACATGGTCCAACCTTTCTAAGCATATATATCAAACCATAAAGAAAACATCCTAACCTCAATACAATGTAAGAAATCAATGGTTCCTTTATCTACTTAGGTTATATATATAAAATAGCAAATGATGACTGAACAGGAAATTAAACTAGTGTAATATTGAAATTAGTGGACTTTTCTACCCAACTATCTGCCTCCCTCTAAAATACTTATATATGCCACAAGTCTTCAGAAATAACCCTCTCGCACTAGACTGCTGAACTCAGACAACAATAGGATTTTAAAATATTTCAGCATCCCCAACTTAAACAGAATTTAAGAACTACCTCAAAATCCATGTCATTGAATTTTAAGATATCAGTTGTAAGTTCCCAGACACTAAATGAAGGAAAACATTTGAGTTGACAGGTAAAATGTTCAGCTTTAGGTCATTTTGAATTGGCAATCAATGTAAAATGTGAATTCATATAAACTAGACAATAAACTATGTTAACTGTAAATTGAATTAGCTCATCGCATTTCCTTGGTTTCAGTTTCTAGAAGAATCAGGAAATTTCAAGCAGTTGAGAAAAAAAAATGTAATGTTATTGATATTTTAATTCTATGAATCAAGCTATATTGAATAACAATCCCATGAAACAAATAAAGTCTTGCTCTCACAGACAAGATGGTGTAGGAGCTTAAAAGCCATTTGCATGAAGGGTTGGTTCGTTATTCAATTTCAAATAATAAAGTGAGGATTGTCCAAGCCTTTATATGATCTACTTTGGTTATAAACCTACAGTTGATGTGAGATCTCAATATTAGTGACAAGGAACATCCCAACTAAACATTTATCAAACTCCTATAGACTCCCACCCGACCATCCAATACGCACAAAAATCCTTAGGAAAAATAAAATAAGAAATGCAAAATACCTTGTCTCGCCCAAGGGCTGCATAGTGTTGTAAGCCATTGCATGAACCATCCTAGCAAGCATGGGGAAAAATTAAAATTAGGAGAGAAATACTAAAGATGGATTAGTGGCCTTAAGCCTCAACTTCATCAGCATGCATGCTCCAGTGAGTGACTAGGAAATGTCAGAGCAATACTGTTTTAGGATACAGTTTAAGTATACCAACTTTGTTGAAGCCTGAGATTAATAAGGTATTTGATACCTGAAGACCTTGCATTATGATGAAGCATAACCTCATCTTTTTATCTGGGCTTGTTACTAAAGCCCAAGCCAGTAAGGGTTTTCAATTATGTATACCTAGGTACAGCTGAATGAAAGCCAAGTTCTTACACATTGAATGATCAGCATGTTGATATATATATTAGTATGCAACAAGCAAATATGACTAATATAAATCTAATTTTACATGTAATATTGATATTGATTAGATATTTGTCACAACTAAATTTCAAAATGTAGCAAGGACAAAACTTCCAAGATAGGTGAAAATAATCCTAGCAAACACCTTTTAAAAATAAATAAGTTGCCTAAGTGATGTGATTATTATAATTGACACATTTCTCAATTAGCAAGAGTTATGACTATGTTTTAGTGCATCTTCCTCCCAAAAGGGAAACTTTATCTGCATGAATATATATGATTAAGATGCAACTCCAATTTAAAGGTCTTCACCCTCCTGCTAACAACTCTGCTTCTGAAAGAAAAGATTATACTGTTCCATTTAGATGAAAATTTCAATTAAAAATGGTAGCCGAGTTGTCTTTGTAATATAAATGTAAAATCAGTTAATATAGTTGTTCCCACATAACAGTTTCTAACATCCCACACTAGGTACCTGGTGTACTGGCATATGAGAAATGGTAGTCTCAGGATTAGGGCTTCTCAATGCTTCAGAGAGATTCGTGCATGCTGCCAAGCACTGAAAAGGATCCTCTGCTTGCAACCACCAGCGATTACCTTCAAGAGGCCTGTCTGCAGAATCAAATATATCATCCACGTGGTTCTCAATAAATGCTATTCGATCACTGTAAGATAACTTGTCGACACCACCAGCATACAAATTTGCAAGATGTATTTTTAACCAGCGCAAGCCTGATTTCCCTAGAGGACGTCCCTCTGCAAACTCAAGTATGCCTCGGCATAAATCAGAACCAAGATGGTTCAAATATGGGTGCATGGGATAAGCTCGCCCTCGAAAATCAAGATTGTGAGGATAATAGAAACCTTCTTCATCCTTCATCTTTCGTGCAACCTACAGCCAAAAAAGACAATGTAATGCACAATGATGAATATATGCAACATCTCCTGGAAAGCATTTGCTATATAACTCAATCTCTCTAAGAGTAGCAGATTTCTTACAGCAAGTTTAAGTTCTATGTCACATCGCTGTGAATGTCTCTCATTATTCTCCTTTTTCACATTTTTGACTTTCCACTTCCATTTTCGGACCTCTGCTTCATCTTCTGTATCTGGTGCCTCAGGGAGGGGAACCTTTGAGATTAAAAGAGAATTCAATCAAAAAGCCATAGTCAAAACACTGGAACCACCCTTGTATCTTGTGTTATATTTGAGTACACATTCAAAAATCTATATCTAATAGAAACTTTGAACCAACTGATACAAACCCAGCAAGGGTAACTTTATAGGGAAAGACCATTGACACTGATATCACTAAGTCATCGGATCAATATCAATGTAGAAGAATAAACTAAAATACAAAAAGCGAACCAACGCAAATGCAGAACTTCAGGGAACTTCTTCTTCACTGCCCAAATGTTCCAATTTCGTCTCAATGAGTAGATACCCCATACCTCAATTAGGAATTAGGATCCTTCTTTCACAACACCTAGCTGCATTTGTAAATTCATTACAACTATATTCCCACTTATGCCTGTTGTTCTCTTTTCCCTTACTCTTCAATTGATGGGAGAATGTAAATTAAGAATTCAGGTGTTTTTTATCGATTAATACATATCAAACCCTAGCATTCAATGAAAAATAAAAATCATGCATGATTCCAAGAAATATATACTATTGTGCTGGAAGCTATTCAAGTGGGATATCATTTCTTCCAATAAAGTGGCCCAAGTTTTGAGGGGATCTAGGTATTCAACAGATAAATATAGCAACAAGGTTGTTTATTTCTCACATCTTCACGATCCACCAAACCGGCTAGGCATCCTCCATTAGCCCATATTTGATCTATCACACACAGAACCCTTTTGTTTACCCTCCATTTGGTACTGCCAAGAGTATTAAGGGCCTAGTAACAGAACAATACCAGAATTAATTTCCACAACCATCAACAGTAGCCCATGAACAGAATTAGAAAAACACAATTTTAAAAAGAATATCCAAACCTCAAAAATAGGATTAAGTTGATTCTTGGTAGCCCTCTTAACTGCTTCACGTTGCTGCTTAGCTCCATGAATTCTCATCACATACGATGGCAAAAAAAAATGTGCTCCTTTGTCATACCTACAAAAGATATTGCAATAAGCAAAATGTAGTCATTACTCAATCCGAAGTGGCATGCCAGAAGGTTCTTATCACAAAAAAAAAATCAGTAAAGCATACAGAAAAGTAATTAGATGTTTGAACTTGTTCATGTGATTCAAATTATACTATCAAAAATTGTAGGTGTACTCTGGAGAATTAAACTAAAGATAAAATGACGGGGAAAAAGGTAAATCTTTGTAATAGAAAACAAAATGTATAAACATCTGCAGTACCCTGTCCAGTTAATGGGTGGCACCAACATTGGCATGTAAGGGATGACCACGTGCCTTGCCTGTCAATATAAACAAATTTTTATGTTAGCATCAATCTCACGAACTTAAGCAAGAAGTATAGCTGAAAGTACAAGACTATAATAATTCTCCCTATAACCTACTTAAAGAAAAGGGGACATGAATTCAAGTAGAAGCATTCCTTAGAGTTACTTACAGACTTCTCAAGGCCATTTTGCACCAGAGAATCACACTCAATAACACCGTATCTTTTAATTTCCTTCCTAGTTAAGTAGAAAGCATCAATTGTTTAGGAATAAAAAAGTAATCGTTCAAATTTATAGATATTGATTGTGAAAGAGTAGTATTAATCTCACTGTGTCTCATTCGAAAGTGTTTTAAGGGTATGCTTAAATGCTGGGCGTATATCTGGTGGACCATCTCCAAACTGACTGGCAGGCGGTTGAATGTATGCTGTTTCTATTAGCAGTTCAATCAATCGAGCGCCAACCTGGAAGGTACAATAAATACACTGTAATACAAACAGAAGAAACTTTCCATGTTCACAGGTACAACTTACAAGTACAAGCATCACAAACCTTTGCTTGCGCTTCTTGCCCCCAAGGTTTCCAATCATCTTGTCCCCGAACTATTCCTATCGCTTGTCGCGTCTTCTGTTTTTTCATCAAACTAGCAACTCTTTTCCGAAGCTTGCTCTTCTTTTTTTCGATTTCCTCGTTCTCTCCAATCACTTTTCCTTTTTGTGCTGCAGGAGCAAGATTAGATGAGTTGTCCGCGGTGGTTCTCTTCTCCCGCGTCATAAAATGGTATATCCGAGCCTGATCCACATACAAGGGTAGCATTTCAGTTAACCAACACTTGAACATTGCGAATTCAACATAGTAATGCCCAAGTTGAACAATAAAAACCGAAATTAACCACACTTGCAGATTCGTATACCTCATGTTCAACTGCTTCACCTACTTGGCAAGCGGCTTGGATGACTCTGGCGGTGCCGACGCCATTCGTATTGGTCATCAACAGAGCCATCAACTTGTGCATGGTGACCACAGCCATCATGTCCGCGGGCAAGTCGTTGAAATAAGGAGCGTGGCTCATTCGGCACCTGGTATCTTTACAAAGCTCTTGATCAGCGAGAATCGCATTCTTTAGGGGCTCGAACCAACCAAGGAAGAGCGACTTCATGTATGGCAAATTGGGAGCAAGCTTCTGCTCGCGCATGTCCTCCAACAGCTCCTCGTACTCCCTCGCCGCTTCCTCCCACGCCTCCGTCTCCATCTTTATCTGCCTCCTCTTCAGCATCTTGTACTTGTAGCTGCTGCAGTCCAATTTCTCTTCCGCCTTCGCCATTTCCTCCAACCGTTTCCGAACCTCGTCGTAATCGTCTTCGGTGTCCGTCGATTCAATAGCCTCCGCCACCGTGGCGTGACCCCTGGCCGCCACCATCAAAGACGGAGAAGAAAAACCTTCGTGAAACGGAAACGAGGAGCGACTCAGCCCGACTCTGGCTAAACCCTGAGATGGGTATGGGCTTAGTTTTGTAGTCGTTTGGGGTTGGATAAATCTGGGAGATAAATAAGAAAGACGGAGACTGTTCCTTATGGTTGAGGAAGCTCGCTTGGCTAATTTGGTCCACATTTTGGAAATAAGAGACAGAGATAGAGAAGCAAAAGTGTTAGGTGTTGTGTTAACTGGAAAAGATCTGAGACAAACACCACACCAGTCAGCCGCCTCTAAACCCTCCATAAAACCTATTATGTTACCCATGCTATGCTTTTCAAACAGGTTTGCGGTGCGGGTGCGGGTGCGGATGCGGGTACGGGTGCGGGTTATTTTTGTTCGAAAAAGGTAATTCCTCATTTTTTCTTCCTAAGAATTTAAAGAAAAAAATAACTAAATTGAAAATATTTAAATTTATACTATAATTAAAACTTAATTAAACATGATCTTTTTTATTATTATATTGTTTATATAAACTAGCAAAAGCATATATACCTATTAACGGCGGTGTGTTTCATATTATTTTATTTTATTAAGTTCAACATTAATAATTATAATTACTATTTTTTAGGAAAGACTTTATTTTAATTTTGTTGAGAAAATAGTATTGTCTTATATCTTGCGTTTACCTTTTAGTCTCTAAATTTTAGATTTTGAATTTTAATTTTGAATTTTAATTAAGAATAATTCAAAAGTATGACTTAGTCAATTTAATAAATATGTTTTGTCGGTTTCATGACTTTGAATAAGCTTTGTATGTTATTAATAATTTTTTTCTACTTGCTTACAATTGAAATTTGTCTATTGAAATGATATTATATTATTATTCTTATCTAGCATAAGTTTGTGGTTAGTCTCATGATCTTGTGTTAAAAGTATATTCATTGTTTTAGATGTAATTAACGATTATAGCAAAATGTATGACAATTTTTGGAAAACCAAAAATTCAGTCATGTGAAATTTTGTGCTTCAAAGTTTATATTTATTGAGTGCTTCTACTTTTGACTTACAATTGACTTTTTTTTTTTAGTTTCACTATCAATTACTCATTTGTATGTTTTCCCATGATCAATGTCGTTTTGTTTCTTTTTTATGTATCACATGATAATTCAAGTCAAATAGTCAACATTGTTCTTCAAGAATAAAACCTTTGTGCACTCCTTTGGACATTAAAAGAAAATTTTCTTCTTCTTTGAAAACTTGAGCCTTGTTGAAAATCAGTTGACTACCTTACTTTGAGTTTAGAGAGCAAAAATTTTCATGATTGTTAATGTGATTCAACTTTGGGAGAAGTTATCAAAAGTTGTATAAGAAGGTATAAATAACAATTCAAAAGGGGTTGTGGTTCTTGTTGTACTACCTATGTTAAAGATTGTTTTCAAAAGGAAAATAAAAACTAAAAATAATCTGGGGGTAATATGGTATTTAGTTCCATTTTGGTTTACAAATATAAGAGAGCAATATGCTAAGTTAATGGGTTGGTCTAATTGCACTCTTTGCTCAAAGTGACTTTGTTACCTAGAAAAACCAAGTTCCATCTTACTCTAATCACAATACAACCCATAAAAGTCTATTTAATATTTGCTTTGTGAAAATTTTTGGCTTTCTTAAAACAAAAACCAAAGTTAAATTGTGTAGAATCAATGGTGAAAGAGAGAAAAAACACATATCCTTATAAAACAATGTGCTTGAGTGAAATGCTTACTATGGTAAGGAGTGGTTCCTTTAATTGGTCAATGAAAACATTTTGCCATGATTGATAATCTCATATTGTTATATATAACTGAGGCTTGAGAAGTTCTCTTGAGATTGATTTAGAAGAAAAACATACATGAATGACACCTAAAGTGAATGTATGAATTTACCTCTTGATTGTTATATCATTGTTGATCAGATGTCTCTCTATGGCAATATATCTTTTGCTTGAGGACGAACAAGGTTATAAGTTTAAGGAGCTGATAATGTTAATTTTCACCATTATATTTAGTCATTTTACATTAACAAAATTAACTCTTATTTAGATTTTAACTCAGTCCCCATTTTGATCCTTTTTTTGTAAGTAAATGGTCATTGGTTACTTTTACATAATTATACCACTAACTCCTATTTTTTTGTCTACTAATTGCACATGAAACACTTGGGTCAGACAAAATAGAATTATAATCCCTAAAAGTATAGATAGAATGTCAAATTTGAAATACTCACAAGATTACTAACACTAGGCGTCACCTGAATCAAGCCCAGTGTCATGAAGACAAAAAGGAAAATTGTCACTGGGGTTGGATGTCATTTGCCTTTAGCTGGACACCACCTCTCAATGGTGATCTGAGTTAAGAGCCACATTGAGCGTCATTGCATCTAAGTGCATGAGCCCAACGTGGGATGAATCATGTTGAGAGCCAATTGGACATAGAGTTGGTTTCTTTTGAGTGTATGTGTCCAACATGTAACATGTGGTGATGGGCTCCACTTTTGCCAACATGGCAAATTTGGCTTATTTCTTCCTATTTCTTTAAGAATTTTTTATTTTGGATTTTTTGAAGGGTGAAACATGATTTTAAAGACCTTTGGGGCTTCCTTCGAGTCCTCATTTCTTCTCTTTAGTTATCCATCTTCCTCCATTGTTCATACTTTCTTTTCGTACTTTTCATGACAATAAAGTTAAACCCATTTTGTCGGGGTTAGATGCAATCAACTAAACTCTCATGCATTATATTATTTATATTTATGTATGTCTTTCCACTCAATGTTAGTATTTTGTTTATATACTTAATGTTTGTTATGGTTTGATCACCCATAAATTGATATTTGATTCATTGGGTGTTGGAAAATATCTTTTGTAATATAAATTGAAGTAAAATACCTAATGAAACTTGTATGTAGGAATGAAACTTGACTCATTAGTTATCTTAAACCTTGTCGTGAAAGTAAGTTTGCTTATTAAGTACTTAAGAAATTGACTTAATATAGAAACTTAAGCTCATTTTACTAAGAAACTAGGGTTTAGTAAACTTGTGGAATGATTTTAACATTAAATTGGAAAGATGTTGAGTGATTATATGCACTATAGTGAGGTTTAATGAAGTTTAATCCTAACAATAACATACCACATCATTTATAATTTATTATGCATTGTGTGATAAAACCTCAAAAAATATATTTAATTGTTTTTTTGCATGGTTTTAATTCCTTGAATATCTAAACAATTAATGGAAATATTATTTAGTTTAAATTACTTATCAATTGCAATTATTATCGCGTATTGTACAAGTTATTTAGGAGAATAATAATTACTTATTATTTGCTATCGTGCAATTGGCACATTAGGAAAGTAAAAGTGGAGATATAAACTTTATTGTCTAGTGATAATACTATAACATGTAAGAGAAAATCTAAATGACTAATGGTCATAACTCACTATAACATGTAAAAGAAAATCTAAGTGACTAATGGTCATTACTCACTATAACATGTAAGAGAAAATCTAAGTAACTAATGGTCACAACTCATTAATTAGTCTTAACTCCTTTTGCTTAGCCTTTTTGTATTATATCATTATAGCATGCAATTTCCTTTAATTTGAATGATTAGGAAATGATTTATTTGCTACATCTTGACATGACTCTTAGTAAGGGATGAAGAAGTTTCTTTGTTGCATCTTTTCATATAACACTAACTATATCTTTTACATTATCTTTATTGCTCGTAATTATTAATGTTCACGTTAGATAATTCTTTATTGTATTTTTGTCCTAACTAAAAGCTAAGAATAAAGGTTGGACAAAAATAATACATTTATCAAATTTCAATATTGTCTTATTGAAAGACATAGATCAAATGCCATTATCTTACTTTTAATAAAAAAATTTATGGACAATTGACTATTCATTTATGAATGATCAATATTAAGTCTTGTGATGTTGTTGTAGTCAAATATCAATTTAAAGATATATATTAAAAAATAATTGATTTTTTATTTGTAGTGTCTAATTATTTGAAAAGGTAAAAAAAAATTGTATTACTTGATTTAATCTTTTTAAAAAAGATTTACATATCAAAATACTCTTTAAATTTTCAAAATTTCAAAATGGATAATAAGAATTATAAACTTTACATGTAAAAAAGATTTACATATCAAAATTCATTTTAATTTAAGCTCCTACCGATTTTTCCTAATTAATTTATTTACATTTTTCTTCTAATTTTTTCATTATCTTTATTTATGTTTTAATTTTCACTAAACGAGCGTTGATAAAAATTTTATTATATTATAAACAAATTTTCCTATCATAAATAAATTCTTAAAACCAAAATTCAACCACAATTCAAGAAAATGTTTTATTCTAAATTGTAATCAAATTTTAGTAAGAAGACTAAGACCAAATTATTAAAATTTTGATTTTTTTATAAAATGATCTAAAATTTTAGGCACGAAGATCATTTAAAATTTAATAATTTAATTGATTGATTTAATCTGTATACGGAATATTTATGAAAATATTTATTATTATAAGTAAATAAATATATTTTATGAATAAAAAATAAAAGAAAATAATTTGTTATTAATAACTGTTAACATGTGATAAATTTTTTGTTAAATAATTTTTAAAATTTAAAAAGTAAATGATTACAAATTTTGAAATTAAAGAAAAAGAATAATTTGCAAAAGTTAGGAAGATAAATGCTTCTAATAATAGCAATATATTATTATTATTATTATTATTATTGCAGAAAAACATTAAGATTACAGAGAAAGAGTGATGGACGTGTGTTATTAGTTGGTTAATGAGTACTCATATTCTTCTTCATCTTCTTCTTCTGCATTGGAACGAACCCTAACCCCTTCTCGATCGGAATCAATGGAGGGAGTGCTGTCCGCGAACGAGCAGCAGAGCTTGGTGTCTTCGTTCCTCGAGGTCGCTCAGGGCCAGACTGCAGAAACTGCGCGCCAGTTCCTCCAGGTTTCACTCTTTCCCAAATTCCCCAATTTCACATCGCTCTACACTCACTATTAACTTCCTACTACTCACAGAGGTGGAGAGTGAATTTTAATCAAGAGTGAAGTATAGACTATTGTTCTTTGTTAACAGATCTACGGAATATTAGGGTTGTTGTTGTGATTGATGTTGTAACAGGCTACCAGTTGGAAGCTTGAGGAGGCTCTTCAGTTGTTTTTGATAGGTAGTGAAAGTGGGGCAGTGCCGCCTCCAACTTTGCACACTCCGCCTTTGGAAAATGTTGATTCCTGGACTGACCAACCTCCGAGGTCGTATTGTGATTCCTGTGCTCTTTATAAGTGATTTTTGTGGGTCGCTTTCTCTCTGACTTGTTGTTTCAGTGAACCGAGGAAGGACGCAACGGCGAGTGAAAGTGTTGGACTCAATGAGGCAGAAGAAGTGCGCCCTCCCTTACCTGTAATAAGGGAAACTCTCTACGATGATGCAATGCTGTATGGGTATGTTTTTTTGCTCCTCATTTCATTTTGTGTTTTGTCAGAGATGCATATTATTCGGTGTTTTTTCATTCTCTGGATTATATATTTTTATAATCAGCAAGCTGTTTATGTGTGCCTTTGATGTTTGTGTTAACAAAATTAGGTGAAAGAAGAATGGATTGTTGAGTCTGGATAGGCAGTCTTGTTATCCATACACAACTGGAAGGATTTAACTTTTTGAATATGGCGTGTCTGTTTGATGACTGCCCACCAAGAAGTATAATGCCAACAATTTTTTTATGGACTATGAGAAGTATTATATAGGGTCAATGTTTTTTTTTTTTTTTACTTTTTAGTCCCTGAAGAATTTCTATATATTGGTTTTTGTTTCCAATACAACTGTTTTTGTCCATGTATTTTTGAAAAAAGCTCCAAATTTTAGCCCCTAAAATTTGCACTTATTTTCCTATACAGGCACTAAAGTTTGGGTATATAAGCAGTTTTTCAAGGACAGAAAATACTATGAACCCTACACTATTAGATTGTCTTGCATATTACACTAAATATGTTACAACTGTGATATTTTTTCTTATCTTCATGATGTAAACTACGAAGTACTGTGTGAAGTGATATGGTAGCTTGAATTCAATTAATATTGTTTTATTACTTGTCTTATCTTGAGGAAATTTTTGCCTATGTTTTAGTTTGGCTCATTGAGTTTTATAAGTCTACTTTTTTGTGCTATAGTATATATGTTGCTTTGACATTCAAAACTATATATGGATGTTGTTTTTTGTCATGTTAATGCAGAGGATCAAGGGTTGGGCATCGATCACAAGAGCCAAGCACCCTAGTCGCGTTTCGTAACTTTGAAGAGGAAATGAGAAATCCAGGAGTTTGGGAGTCAGAGCAAGGTGCTGCTTCTACAGCAGAGACTTCGCGGGACAACCTTGCTTCACTTTATCGCCCACCATTTCATCTGATGTTCAATGGTCCTTTTGATAAGGTAAACATGCTTCTTAGATTGGATTTTACGAATTCTGTTAAGAGTGGATACGAGTGAAGCCAAACACAATGTGGACAGAACTTAAAAAGAACACTCTAGTACTGTGTTGGGCTCAAGAATTAAGCACGCTAAATTCTCAATAAATTTAGTTTTAAGGACAGATTTGTGTACAAACTTGGGGTTTCCCCAACATAGGTGTTTACTCCTCCCAAAAGGCAAGGAACGACAGTTTGACACTTTAATTGCCTTTCACAAGCCTGTCACACAATCTGTGTATAACTATTACCGTTATATCATAATGTTAACTACCTAATCTGAAATTAATATTAAAACTTTTAGATTGGTATGGAAGACAGATAATTTAGAGAAAACAGAAAAAATGCTATGGATAATCTTTGTTGTAAAGTACAACAATTTATGGATGACTTTAGTTGGTTATATCTAACAAAGGACTGTTAGGTACAACTGAATTATAACCAAATTTAGTTGACAACTAATTGATCGTATACAATATACTCTAGCATCTCCCCTACAACTCAGGGTGATTGGTGATGTTTGAGAACTTGAGTTTGCCTCAAAGAGCAATCGATATGAGTTTGGAGAGAGGCTTGGTGAAATGTTTGCAATTCGATCTTGAGCAACACGAGCAACTATGTGGGAATGATCTGTAGCCTTTTCTTTGACAAAAAGATGTTCACTTCCACGTATTTTGTTTGAGGGAGCAACACATGGCTTCAACTCAAAGAAACGGTGCTTTGATCGTAGATTGTAGGTGTGGAGCAAACAACTTGTAGTTCTTTGAATTGAGAATGTACCCATTGATTCTTTGAGACTGAAGTAACAAGACTTCTCTATTCTGCTTCAGTAATGGATTTTGTAGCCGAAGTTTATTTCTTGAACCACCAATAAAGGAGATCGGGTTGGGAGACTTAAGGAATGAAATGAGCAAGCAGCAAAAGTATATTTTTGGTCATTAATATCTGAACCACAATCATCATCATAGTTGTTAGATGTAAAGGGCTTAACCCATATGTTTTGTATGTTTCTTGCTATAAATACATAACCCTTCATGTTCATTATGCACAAGGAATTAATCCTATACCTCTTTTTACTTTATTTTCACATGGTATCTAGGGCTAGGGTAAAATCCTTGACTTTCTAGTGAACCCTCTCTTCAAGTCATTCTATACTAAAGTACATTAAAAGGTTCTCCTAGAGAAGGTTTTCTATATGGTCACAATGACTATACTAAAATTGTTTGTTATTCAGATGCTAATTTGGTAGGATCTCCTTTTATAGAAGATCCAATTCAGGATATTGTGTCTCCATTGGTGATAACTTGATCTCTTGGAAGAGCAAGAAACAAAAAGTCATGGTGAGATCTAGTGCAGAAGCATAATATAAGCTATGGCCTTAGCTACTTGTTAGCTTATTTAGCTTAAACAATTACTTAAAGAATTGCAATTTGGAGAGGTCACTCAAGTGAGACTTATATGTGACAATCAGACTGCACCCGAAATTAGCCCAAATCTTGTCTTTCATGAAAAGACCAAACATATTGAGATTGATTGTCAGTTTATTCAAGAAAAGATTGTATTTGGAGACATCAAGATTAAATTTGTTAATTCGAATAATCAATTAGCATATATTTTCACTAAATATATGGAAATCTAGAATTGATTATATTTATAACAAGTTTGGTACATATGATTTATATGCACCAGCTTGAGGGGGAGAGATTGATGTAACGGGCAGTCCATACATTTTGTATGTTTTTTATCTATAAATACATATCGCTATGTGTTCATTATATACAAGGGATTAATCCTATACTTCTACTTTATTTTCACAATAGTACTTATATAAGGGATAAGTTTTGTGAGTGTAAACTAGGCTGTAAGAGAATCATGTAATCAGAAGTCCATTTAAGGTACCTTAGAATATGAATAACTGCTTGCCTATGAGAGTTCAGTGGGTGCTCCACGAACTGATGGATTTCATTCACTTTACTATGATGTCCAATTTCTGGCCATGTTACTTATGTATTGCAACACTTCTACAATTTATCTGTAAAGGTTTGAATCATTTATGTAGTCGGCCCCAAATTTGGAGTGTTCGAGTCCCCAGGAAGAGGAGTAGAGATACCTTTGGCTTCTGCTGTACCAGCCCTGTGCAGCAGGTCTCTTATGACTTTGTAGACTAAAAGGGAGCCAATAGGGACGTGTGTGATTTCAATTCCCTAGAAGTAATCTAATTGCTCAAGCTATTTGAAAGCAAAATAGATAAGTACATAGAGGCTCTTTAATAATTAGATTCAGAATTAGCTGTGAAGATGTTCCAGTGATAACAATATCATCAAGATAAATAAATACATAGAGGCTGCAGTTTTAAATGATCAAAACGAGTAAATACAGGTCACATTCACTCTGCACAAAACCATATCCGACAAGAATCTTGGTTAGTCGCTCATACATGCTCTGCAAGGCTGTTCAATGAAGTTAACAAATCTGATTAGAATTCTCAGATTCAAAGTCCTTGTGGCTGATTCATATAACATATGCTAATAATACGCCATTAAGAAACTACTATCAATGTCAATTTGCTGAATAGACCAGTGATTTGAAAGATACAAGGTCAAAATAACTCTAATTGCAATAGGGCTAAGCACTGGTGAGAATGTTTTAGAAAATTAACAATCAATAGCTTCCTAATACAGAATTATTTTTTTTAATCAAAAAAGGAAAGAATGCTATTGCATCACTATACAGGTTGCAATGCTAACCAGGTTAGCACTACGCATACCAATCATTTGCAACATTCTTAATACTATTAATAGAAAAAAGAAATACAAAAGTGATGACTCAGATAGTAATAGGTCTAACCACTGCTGAGAATGTTTCAGAAAATTAACACTTATCATTAAGAAACAAATATCAATGTCAATTTGCTGAATAGACCAGTGATTAGAAAAGGTACAAGGTCAAAATAACTCTGATAGTAATACGTCTCCACCTGTGAGAATGTTTCAGAAAATTAACACTCAGTAGCTTCCTTATACAGAATTATTTTTTTCAATCAAAAGGTAAGAATGCTATCCATCAGTATACAGGTTGCAATCGTAACCAGGTTAGCACAACCTGTACCAATCATATTTCCTTCCTTCTTGAAAACATGTGAAATCTAAACTATATACCCTTAATAGACACCAAAACATTATTCCATCTACTGCTTAATTTCCAAGGAACTAAAGAACTATCTGATCAAGCTTTCACAGTAAGTGAAAAATCAGTCTCCAGTCGAAGGGTTCTCCAACCTTATTAAATAGTGATATGAATAGCCCGAATAACACCCTGGGGATCAGATTCAAAATAATCTTCTAGTATAATTTCGCAAAACTGTCCACGTTCTCTGCTCTTCAATTCCTAAAAATCCCCCCACTTGCTACTCTTGAATCAGCATCTTTACTTCCTTTTATGACACCTACGAAATGGCCAAATTGTTTGCCACAGTGAGAACAGTGAAGTTTTCTATCTTCTCACGTACTCCTGGTATGACAAGTTTCTAGCTCCTATGTTTCTGAACTCAGAAGGTTGTTAATTATTTGTTTCGCAACATGTATCTGGGTTGCCCAACTGATGCTAATGTTTTAGTATTCTGCACCTTGGCTCGAGAATCACCCAATTGATTAAGGTTAACCCCCAAGGTGAAAACCAGACTGACCCAACATCTTCCCTTTCTCTTCCTAACATTTTGAGTTGTTCTGTAGTTGTCGCAAACTCACCTGTTTGCCGGGCATTGTGGAAAGATTCTACATATCATTGTCTGTCTCAAAACCCATTGTTTCTCCATACAACCCATTGTGGAAAGATTCTACATATGTTGACCAATTTCCTTAGGTACATCTTTTGGTTGCTAGTTCACAACTTTCTCGTAGTAACATTATTAATTCCATTCATAAAATACTCAAAAACCCTTCTACTCTGGTATTTCAAGCTATTGGGTCAATAACATTTCAAAATTTGCATATAATCTTCAATCAGCCTTGTTTAGTGTAAGATTGGGAGTTGTCATAATGATCTCCATCACCCCCACTTAAAAACCACTTCAATTACTTTTCCTTCTCTAGTGATGAGTTGGACTAAAGAATTAAACAAGCTGAATTCTAATAAATAAAGAAATAAATTGGGTTTTAGGACAGATTTGTGTACATACTCAGAGTGTTTCCCTAACAATGTTGTCAAACTCAATGATAGTAAGAGAACCTGTAGGTGGATAAAAGATTTTAACTTGACTCATAAGAGTAATGCATATAGGAAAAGCTATATTTATAGGCATGAACATGAATTAAAAATAATATAGACAATAAAAATAACTCATAATAATCATAAATATCTCCAATACATAACGCAAATAGTTTCATAAGCCATAGAATAACTCATAATAACTAGTAAATTCATAATTGCTAAATATGAATTATGAACTTAACATAACGCTCCAAATCTAAATGGAAGCAAGAATACAAGAAAACATTAAGAAGAAAAATTCACAACAAACACTGAGAAGAAATGTCTTTTGAATTGTGATGGTTTACTAAGATAATAAAATAAGAAGTATCTTTGAGAAGAGAAAATCAGCCAAAGCAACAACAAAGACTGACACACCCCCAAGAGTTGGTGTCATGTCCATGAGGAGCGATGATGATGAAGGCAGTACCAGTGATGGTGATGTGAGAGTCAGAGATGGTGATGTGAACCTTCTTACAGTGATTCAAGTGTTAGTGATAGCAACTTGAGTGTTATGATGGCTGGCAACTACTGAGACGTGAGTGTTATAATGGCTGGAGATGACGATGGGTACGCTGCTATGGTCAGTGACAACCTTGGGAGTGGCAATGATGAGCACAGTGAAGTAGAGTAGGATGTTGTTTGATTCTGATTTGCAATTGGGAATCCAGGGGTCATACTTTATAATCTTTTAAATTGGGTCATTATAAACCCGAACTGGAAAGCCTAACTACAGGAGTTGGGAACTAGAACTGCGCAACAAAGTCTGAGCCTGCACGAATACTTTCAGGATTGATGTGATGCATGAACTGCTGATTTCACGAGTGAAATTATAATCTTGCAACGATATGTTCCAACGATATGTTCTTCCTTGCATGTGTTCTCTCTTGGGTCTCCCATACTTGTAGGATTGTGAGTTTGTGGGTATATAACATTGCTCCTAAGAAGGAGTTTCATCATTCCAACAGACAAGGGATAACTATTTGACACTTTAATTGTCTTCTGCAAGTCTGTCACACAACCTATAAATCACTATAACTGTTATATGATAACATATACTGCTTAATTTGAAATTTAAGTAAAAATAATTGCTTAATAACTTATACAAAATTAGAACTGGCTAATACCTACCTCATTCAGGAATTGGCCTATCACAATGAGAGATATCTAATGAGATATAGATTGTTTCTGTTTTGCGTATATGATAGAGTGCTTGAGTTGCCACTTCCTATTTTATTTTTATCGGTCTGTTAATAGTACAAGTTGATGCCTTAAACTCATTTTGTGTAAAAGTTATCGCAGGTCCCTCTAGATGGGCAGTGCATATATTTTGAAATGTAAACATAAATGGTATACCGTTGTGACTAAACATTTGACCTTTGTATGCAGGCAAAAGATGCTGCTTCCGTGCAGAACAAATGGTTGTTGGTGAACATACAATCTACCAAGGAATTCAGCTCCCATATGGTATTATTTTCTTGGTTTTCCATTTTCATTTCTCTTGGTCTGTTTCAGCATTGGCACTACTAATATCATGATCACTTTGTGAAGCTAAATCGTGATACATGGGCCAATGAAGCTGTTTCTCAGACCATTAGTACAAACTGTATATTCTGGCAGGTCAATTTCCTACTCTGTTGACTTGAACACTGGTGGTTCATTTTTTTTTTCCTATTTTCAAAAGGTTATTTAGCATGGCATTTATATAAGAGTAGGCAGTTTCTCAAATTTCTTCAAAAATGTTTGTGGATATTATCTTGCGTGTTATCGAAAATCCGGTATGGCGGTGCCATGGCGGTTTTACAGCCGGTCGCCACCACATGACGGTGGCAAAGCGGGTTTTCCGTAGCGGCCCGTGGCGGCCGCTTTCCGTATCACGTGTCATCATGGTGGATCGGAAAAGTCAGAAAAAGCGGTAGAGGGGCGGCTAGCGCGTGGAGGCGCGACGAGCTCGTGCACGGAGGGGCGGCGAACTCGCGCAGAGGGGCGGCGAACTCGCGCGTGCTGAGGGGCGGCGAGCGCGCGCGGAGGTGCGGAGGCCCGATGGATGCGGAGGTGCGGCGGACGGAAGTGCCGCTGTAGGAGAAGGTGGCTGGCGGCAACCCTAACTTAAACTTAAAGGTGATAGGTTTATAGGAATTGGGCCTTACCCGGCCCAATTTTAACATGTAGAGAATTAACCCAACGGCTATCATTTAAATCAAGAGCTACAACTTAATCTAGCACCTACAATTTAACTTAGAAGTAGCTGTAACTTTTAACTTCTAAACTGAAAATATAATTATATTTCTGTATTTTTTAAATATTTATATGTATATATAGTATTTTTTTTTTACTGAAATGTTTCCGCCATAACCCGTAATGGTTTCCGTTATAAAGTTATAAAGGATGTTTTGGCTGTCCGATATTTTCCGTTATCCGATATCGATAACACTCTTGCCTCATAATACACAGAATGACACTCTAACTTTATGAGGTTAAGCTTAACTATGTCTTATTGCAATTTTAGGATAAAAGAGCAAATTCACTCAAGACTAAAGAAATTAATTATGACGTTTGGTGGATTATGATATTTGGACTTCAAAATGGACTCTTGTCAGATTACATTTTCTGTTGTGTTTAGTTAGTTTTGTGTATATCTTTCTCTTAACTGTGTCTATTAGTTTGATGGACTTTTACGTTTAGTTGGTAGTTTAAACAGCAGCTTTCAATTTAAGTATAGAACACTTGATTGAGTGAGACTCAGTTCAATTAGGTTTACAGTAAATGGAAGCTCAGTCTTTTTTTCTCTCAATTTTAACTAAATTTTGTCCATGCCTCTTGATCCATAATATTTGCTATCTGTATGGATGATAAAATGGATGGATCAAATCAATTCTTAGCCAGATCATTACAAATTGGATAAAAATAATCCATTTTGTTCCAGTAAAAATTCATGTAAAAATTCCAATCCATCTAATAAAATCCAATGCAATCCATCCGTTACAATTTTTAGTGGATGGACATCCAATAAAATAATGTATTTTAAAAATGAAATAACTTTTATTAATATTCTCTTCTTTCTCTCTCCCCTCCCCCCCATTTCCCTCTCCTCTTTCTGTTAATGGATTGGAATTGGATTTAGGTGGTGGAAAATTCTTGATAAAATAAATACTATTTGAAAACTAAGATAGAAAAGTACTTTTTAACAAATTAAAATATCATAGTTTTTGAAAGTTGAAACCGAAATCCAATTGTTCTTTCAATATACTATGGGTTCAATTCGTTGGTTGATTAAAAGATTATAGCTAGCTGAAAGCCTAAGGAGGATTTGGGATGAATGGACTAAAATAATTGTTTAGACAGTGAAATTGTGAATCTGGATCTATCTGTAGTAGAGATTCATTGTTAAAAATAATTTAATATTTCCACATGGTATAAGACTTCAAAAGTTTTTGAATAAAATTTAAGTTGCACTCCAAACACTATTGATTTTTTATGGTGCAAGTAGTAACCAAAGTAAATCACCCAGTCTGTTTGTTTACCTTTAATGAGCGTTTTCTTAATTTGGTAATATTTAGTTTCCTTTATCAGTAATTTCCTTATCAAGTTTTGAATGAAAACAACATTGACTGTATGTCTAATGTTTTAGTACAACACTTTTAATTTGTTAGAAAATATTATTTTCTTGTCTCTTAGAGTTTTTAAATACAAATTTTTTTCATTAAAAATTTGGACTGCATAGATTCCATTCGAATCCATTGAGAGAGAAAGGGCGAGGAGAGCGTATTAAAAAAATTAAATATGAAAAAAAAATATGATGAATTGACTTTGATCCATTAAGTATTAATTAGATTAGTCGTTGGTTGTTAGCTTTGGGATATTGCATGGATCATGTCCATGGGCCCTGAAAAAATATGATCCATTGGATTTAAAAATAGAAGTGAATGGATTATTATATATATGTGTTAGATATTGTGCTGATATGTGTGTGACACATGCTTTTGGTGGGAGAATCATTAGGTTGATACTTTATGGGATCTGGTTGTCTTGGATGATTGAAATAATTCTTTCTTTAATTTAGGACATACATTAATAATTCTTCTTTCTTGTCCTTCTCAAATCTTGTACTCTTGACAATTTTGCTTATGTGAACTTGCTCTAACCGGTGAATGGCCACTGCTTTTTCCCTGTGGTAGCTATTTTAAGTCCTTCAGTTCCAATTCTTTAAGAGTGGTTGCTGCTTGCATTTGGGTTTATGGTGATATTTTCAAAAGTATTTGTTGCTGATATTAAACACCTGCATTTATTGTAATTTTTTGTATTATGTGCAATTTTTCATTGTCAATTATTGTTTTTGTATATAGGTATATGATGATACAACTGAAGGCAGAAAAGTCTGCACTTATTACCGACTGGATTCAATTCCTGTTGTACTTGTTATTGATCCCATCACTGGCCAAAAGATGCGCTCTTGGAATGGAATGGTTCCCCCTGAAAGCTTATTGGAAGTATGTGATACAGTTTTTTAACTTGCTATGATGGAGACATGTTTGCTTGAGAAATTGAAACATTATTCATATGTAAATCCTGAACTAGGTTATTTTTTAACCTACTGATGCAGGGTCTACTAGCATTCCTTGATGCAGGGCCTAAGGATCATCATATTACATTGTCTCACAAGCGTCCTAGAGGAAGTTCTAGCCCACCAAAATCTAAAGGTTTGTTGCTAGTCTCTGTCTATATTCTGGGTGTTTGTTTAGTGTTATATGACTTGATTTATACGATTATCTTTATTGTTATTTTACATGTTTACTTCTTTTTACTAATCAACACTCCATATATTGTATTGGATGGACCTTAGTCACCCCCCTTAATCTGCTGGTCATTTTTTTTCTTGAGTTTTTAAAACCCAGACTTTTCTCGAGGTTTTCTTTTGAATCTTTGCGTAGGATCGACTCGTGGGCCTAGTTACCTCCCTTATCCTAGACTAATGCAAATTTTTCTGAAGCAGCGCTAGCGTGCCAGAGCATCATGTTGTTGTGGCATGCTATCGGTCCCCCAACAGTCAATGTGTTGCACCAGTCTGTTGCACTCTGAAGCAGCTTTTTTTGCAGCTGAAGTTGCAGAAAATGGCAGCTAAATTAGGCTACATTGTAGTTGGACAGGGGTTCCTCACATGACTGGTTGCTATGTGTGGGTCAGAGAAGAGAGACGACCCCAATTCACAACCCTAACCCTAAACAACGGTGCATTTTTTGTTTTTTGTTTACCTAAGTGCATAAATATACTAAAATACCAAAATTATAAATAAAATGTGTACGATTCAAGCATAGTCAAATCCTAAGATTAGATGTGACAAGATATATCTACTATTTGAATGTACCTAATCCTAAGTAAGGTAAGATAAAATGTGTACTCTTCAAGCTTGATCAAATAGCCACATAAGATAAAATTATCTATAATTCAAACATAATCAAATCCTAAGATAAGATATCTACAGAAATCTTGAAATAAGATATCTAATCCCCAAATATTAGAAAATATCCCTTCTAAACCCTTAGTAAACCCTAATCCTAGGTCATGCATGCACACAAATGAAGAGTTAAGAAACAATCATGAAACAAGAATATATGGTTGGGGGAAAATGGCAAAGAGTTGCACGTATGATTCTTATTCGCTCTGAGGCACACCAATGCGTTCCTAAGTATTCCTGTTTGTTTTCTGAATATCTAATCTGTTCCATACTCTCCAACCAATCATAAACCCAATCTTAAATAATAAAATCTGGATGGGAGAGAAGGAAACACCATAGGTACGTCTTAACTTTTTGTTCAGTTTCATGTAGTGTTATTAAACTCAGGTCAGATTGGCTGGTAGGTTTGACCATAAACCAAACTTGTGAGCAGTTCAGTCAGTCATAATATTGGATCTGTTCTCAAACTGGTTGCTAGTCTGTTCTATACTCGCCAGCATATTATAATCCCAATCTATGCTTGTTTAGCTTCAAGGAGTGTAAAATTTGTTTGGATTGGCTGATTTGACTATAAGCTGAACCTGTTGTCAGTTCGATCAAGTCACAAGATCGGATCTGCTCTCGAACTGGTGTCAATGTCATTGAACTGGATGTGAAATCAGATTAGACTGGACAAAATCAACGACTTGGTCGCAACAGGAATGTCTTTATTGGCACAAAAAAGAAGTGGGAGGTTGCTGGAATGAAAATCTTTAGTTGTTTCTTAAAGATTGTTCTAGTGTAGAGGGGGCATAAGAGAGAAAAAGAAAGAGAGAAGAGGGAGGAAAAATTAGACTATGCTTGTGTATGTGAGGGCTCATCACATTCGTATGTAGACGATATTTAGGGTTAAGATGGCTTATTGGGCTTGAGTGATGTGGGATTGGACATGTAATTTATAAATAGCTTACAAAGCTAGGTTGGGAAGGGTCAAATATAGGACATGCACAACTCAAGGCAACCACTGTGTCATATATGTCAACATATTTATGTACACACCAGTTCATGCAGTTTTAACCATTGATCCTCTAACCCAGTACACTGCCCGAGTCAATGACTGGTTGGAGTCTGCCAATGGTGGTTCCAAACAAAGACCATGTTTCAACTTTGGACTATTGAACCCTTTTTTTTATTCATATATGATTTTCTAACAGCAGAATATTGAATATAATGTTCGAGTAAATCACACTGAGACCCCTTATTTTTTTCATTATTACAATGACCTAAGGGGATGCATATGAAATGTAGAAAGGGATTACATCTGTAATGTGTTTAAAACTTAACGGGTACATATTTATTGTAAAAAGGGGGACAAATGTAATGTTTCTAAAACAAAGGGGAAGTTTGTTTAGAATTTTTAAATAATTGGGGTGTTAGTGTAATTCGAAAAAACCTCACTGGCTGAGTGTGATTTATGCTACATTTTAATAGTACAATATTTATTATAAATGTTAATAGTATCAAGTTATAACATTAAAGAGTGGTCATCTCGCACTATGCCTCATGCTATAGTGTTTTTGTGGGTAAAAATTCTGCAGCTATCTGTTGTTAGCTATGACAATTCCAAATAAATGTCTTTGAAAAAAGGCTACAATGATAGCCCTAATTAATAGGATCATAACTAAAAATTATCCTCTTTTATTATAAAGAGATCCTTAGTCAGTATGATCATATCTAACAATTATGCTAATAAAAAATAAAGAAACCCCTGATTAAAAGAATCATAACTAACAAATATTCTAAGAAAATAATAAACAATAAGCATCTGAAATCAGGGATTTTGATATACTGATTTTATCAAAATGGGAATAGATAAAAAACAAAGTAACTATAATAATCGAGGTTTATATTTTAGTATAGAGATATGTCTACCTTACATTTCTTATGATGAAACCGTTTTTTTGAATTTGTCATCATCATGGTCTTGTTTGATGTTATAGCCTTGGTAGAATCAAATGAAAATAAAGAGGAGGACGAGGAAGTTCAAAGAGCTCTGGCCGCTTCTATGGAAAGCATGAAAGAATCAACTGCTATGGCTGGTAGAGACAATAAAGATGCTGATGTTGCAGTCAATGGGCAAGAAACAACCTTGGCTAAGAGGCCCACATATCCACTCCTGCCTGAAGAACCCAAGGCTGAAAGAAGTCTTCTTTGCAGAGTTGGTGTGCGGCTCCCAGGTGGTCAACGTGTTCAGCGTAACTTCTTACGCACGGATCCAATTCAGGTAACAGATGTTGCTCTCATACCTGTAGGAATTCATTCAACCTAATGTTCTCATTGTTCTTAAGGATGATCTTCTTCTACCAATTTAATATGATTTCTGGATGCTGTACCTTCTTTACCCCCTTCAAAGAATTACTGGATATTATTTATATCTGCATATCTTTTGATATTGCAACATTGTTTTTGAAATTGTGATTGTTATGGATGTATATGATATGAGTGTATGGCAAAGGGAAATATTTTAATTATTAAATTTATCATGGACACTCTTCTTACTCAAGCATGAGTTCATTATGTACTGTAGTACTGTTGATTTGTTACGTTTATTTGATGACTGCTGGATAACAGCAAAGTTAATGATAATTATTATGTTCCCTGGTTTAAGTTGCCAGCTTATTTTCTTGTTAGTTTGGAGAACAGAGTTATTGACCCTCTCAGTTGAATTCATGAATTTCTTACCCCACCGATTATTCAGAATAAGTATTAGTGTTGTGTTGAGATGAGTATGCAAGGACTTCGCTTTTTGGGATGCAAGTTGATTGTGTTTTTTTATTAGTTTATTTGTCTGGTTTTGATTTTCTTTGTTTTTCTTGAAGCTGCTGTGGTCTTTCATTTCCACTCAACTAGGGGAGGATGAAACAAAGCCATTTAGACTAACGCATGCAATTCCTGGAGCATCTAAAAATCTGGATTATGAAAGTAATTCAACCTTCCAGGAATCAGGCCTTGCCAACTCTATGATTTCGGTGACTTGGGACTGACTTCGTGTTCATTACCGGGTTAAATTTGGAGACTGTGAACTTCAGATTGGTGATTCCCATCAATATGATCCCGTTTTTCATCTTTTTATGAGGATGTTTATGTTCAAAGAAAAGGTTATTAACTCTTTGTATAGACCACGAATCCGAATGATGGGTTAAACGAAGTTAAATGGAAATATATTAACGTTGTTAATATTCTCTCCAAGCCTCCTTGTTTTGTTTAGTAAAATTTTATTGGTTAGTAAATTAACGCTAAGCTTGTTTTCAATTGGAGAACTAACACGGGTATTGATGAGGCCCTAATGCTAGCAAAGTCAATTTATCCACCACAGAAATGTTTTTTGCATAAGAATCCAGCTATTCGAGTCAAGAACAGGAAAGTACTAACACTAGTTGCTATCTTGTTTCAAAATTATTGAAGTTCTTGTGAGTCATAGAAAATTATTTCAAAAAGAGAATTAAAAAATTTATATAAAGTTATGAACACAAGTTTATATCTATCTAAAATCCTCTGCAGTTTCAATTAAATAACTGATCTTAAAACTCAATTAAGAATTCCACATATAGTTAAGATTAGATTAGATAACTGATCTTAAAACTCAATTAAGAATTTCACATATAGTTAAGATTAGGAACGAACATTCAGTGAAATTCCTATAAGAATCAATGAGGGTTATTTTAAATTCACTGACAACTTTGAAATTATATACAAGGTTCACATATTTTCGATTAGGGTTTCCCATTATGAAAAAAAAAAAAAGTTTATAAAAATTTAAATTTTTAATAAGAGACACTGGTGACCACTTTTTAACTTACACATATTTCCTAATAGGGTCGTCAAGATTTTTTAAAAGAATTTTTAAGTTTTTTTAACATTAGGTTAGAGAGGTCGAAGGTAATTTTTTAATTTACACAAAAACTTCAATTTTTGATAAAAATTAACATATTTTCGAATAAGTTCAATGAGAAAAGGTTTATACCAGAGAGAATTTTAAATTATGAAAAAAAAAATCCATTGTTGTTTCAATTAGGATAAAAGAGTTGAATTCTTGAATTCACAATTTAGTTTATGATTATATTCTGATAAAGCTTATCAATGTTATTTTTGAATTCACAAATACTTAAAACTATGAATAAAACTTCACATAGTTTCCGTTAGGTTCATGAAAAGAAAATTTAAGGATAGTGATAGTTACTTTTTACTTTAAAGAGAAATTCAAATTTGTGTTCCAAATTAAGAATTTTTTTTACTACTTTAATTCTTTAAGAATTTCAAACTTTGTTCAAGATTACACAGAAAAACTCAGTATTTATGATAGGGGTCACCAAAGATATTTCATGAAGAACACAGAATATTTCACTCACTAAAATCATACAAACAGTAAATAATATGACCTTTTTCTTCTCTTTGTCTTTAAAAACATAAAAAGAGTTATTTTTCTTATTTACAACATTATTTCTTGTTTAGTTGTTCAGCAATGGGTCTAAATAAAAGGTTATTAACATCCGTCCTTATTTTTGAGCTAAAAAAAATTATATCTACGTCTATTTTCATATTTAATGGATATAAATTTTTATCTTATTTTCATCTTTATCTTCATCGTCTTGTAACTAATAGATTCATATTTACTATCATACTATTCTAAATATTAATTATTTTTTTAAAAAATAAATAAAAAGAAACGTGAAATTATAAAGTGTTTAATATAAAAGAACGCAT
>Ga0123340_1000421_pt1 | contig 27335 bp, 9 predicted proteins | sample SirMexnodulemix_FD_89961 | JGI IMG/M metagenome (GOLD analysis project Ga0123340, IMG submission 89961) | Root nodule microbial communities of legume samples collected from Mexico - Siratro Mexico nodule mix | ecosystem: Host-associated > Plants > Roots > Nodule | place: Mexico: Nepantla...
CAAATGGAAGAAAATGTGATGGGTTGTTACGACATGCTGCCGATTCACCACAATGGAAGAAAATTGACTCTTTCTATCCTGAGTTTGGAAGAGATCCAAGAAATCTCAGACTTGGTCTTGCAAAAGATGGTATGAATCCATACGGTAATTTAAGTAGCAAACATAGTTTATGGCCTGTTTTTCTAATTATTTATAATTTGCCGTATTATTAATAAACAACTGCGTTTGTATGTCACATACCGGCGCAGTTCCCTCTACAACTGCGCTGGTATGTGCAGTTTTTGTATATTATGGAACCTTCTGTGCCATTTTTCAATGTGGTTTCTGAAAAACCGCGGTGGTATGTTATACTTTCCATCGCGGTTGTACAACCGCGTTTGTATCTTCAGTACTTTTTATCGCTGCTGAATCAAACGCGATTGTACAACCGCGCTTGTAAGCCTTATATAACCGCGATTAATTGTTTTTTTTTTCTACTAGTGTTTCAGTGGACGGCATCACTATTGTTATACTAATTAATAACACAAACTATTCATTTAGTCACTAGGTCACTAATTTGCCATTGATATCATTATGAATTTCTATTTAAGTCATTAAAATTTAGTAGCTAAACGACTTTTTTTTTCTTGTAATAGAAAAAACTTACTAATTGCTGACAACAATTATTATGTTGAAAGTTAAGTCAATTATTATATTTTAAATAAAATGACATTTGAAGAATGGTTGCTAAATAACTATTTTAACTATTGCTAAAACCTTCTTTGCATTGGTATGAACTTCTATTTCGCAACTTCATTCCATCTAATATAATTATAATTGGGTTGGATTAAATTATTGGGTTGAGTAATCAAAATAGAATAGTTCTCATCTCTTTAAAAGTTTTAAACAATTCTTAAAACCATTTTTTCTATATTTCTTAATATTTATAAGGTACTAACTCTACTTATATCATAAATATAAACTAGAATTCTTAAAATAATAAGATATTAAATAAATAATCAGAAATCTAGTTTATAACTCAATGAATGTGTCGAAACAAAAGGTATAAGGAATGAAATACTTCCTCTAAGAATAAAGCTGGGAAAAAATGTTTAATCATAATATTCATAAAATAATGTTCATTTAATTAATTATCAAACTATTTTCTTCATGTATTAAAATTATTAGATAAATAATATTTCTATATATATTTATAATGTAATTAGGTTGAGTTAAGTTTAATTAGCCTGTTTGAAACTTGATTCAATTTAATTCAATCTCCGTTAATTGGAAGGTAAAATAACATCTTAACCCCTATTGCTCTTATATACAAACATGTAAATTATTTTGTGATGATTCTCTACTCATGTTGTAACCTCTATGTAGGGAAAGTATAGTTTAGCATATAAGGAGCTTGCGAGGTGAAGAAGATACAATATTACGGACTTATTTGGATAAACTTTTCTAAAAGAATTTCTAGGGGAAAAATATAAAAAAATGAAATTAATATTTTTATAAATTAAAATTAATTTATGTGATAAGTTAATTTGCAGAAAGTCTATTGTATAATTTTTGTTAAAAAATTTATTTTTAATTTATGCAATATAAACTAACCTTAAAAATTTTCTTTATTTATTTTAAAAGTTCTTAAAAAAGAAAAACGGTTGAAATAGTTATACATGTCCAACATAGGTACAACACAATTTGAATTTGTCATAACAAAGAGAAAACCGAACCAAAGCAATGGCATAGGTTTCATCGAGAGGCTTCTGGTCTAGCAAATGATCACAAGAAAAGTTTGTACATCTCGAAGTTCATTAAACATCTTGTTTAATAATAGGAAAATTGAATAGAAAAATGCTACTCAAACTTTTCCCCTTTTCGTGAATAAAATGAAGAATAATCAACTGAAAAACGTTGAACATAAACAATTATGTATTTAATATCATTTTTATTTTACAATAATATGTTTTAAAATAATGTAAATACACTGTATCTTTTATTATGAAAAGTAAATTATTATTTATTTTATTTTTATTATAGTGTTTTCTTTTTCTTATAAAGAAAAGTTAAGCTTATATATTAACGAATGTGTCCAAGTTAAAGAAACAACTGCAAAAACAAAATTATCATAACATAATGCTTATACCAGACAAAAACATTGTTTCCCTTCGCATTTACCCACAACTACATATTACTCTTCCCAATTTTGATTTCTCATATTTATTCCATCCTACTATCTCACAAGTTGCCATTTTAAAACTAGAATTTTGAAACTCTTTCACATTAAGATGATCTAAATTTACCGTAGATTTGGGTAAATTATAAGATATGAAATATGAAAATTGAAAACACTAGGAAGACAAATGAATCACAAAAGTTTATCTAAGTATACTTAAGAAAGTTTAGTAACTTTTTTTTAAAAAAAAAGTGCTAGAGCAAAAGTTTAAAAATAATATTGACTAAATTATAATTAGACGATGTGAAGAGAAATAGTTATTCAGATAATGTTATTTAAAGAGTTGCTCTATTTATGTGTTTAATTTATCTTTTTTTTCCTTGGCACTTTCTTTTCTGTCAGTTTTGTTTGATCCTCACATACCTCTCTAAGAGATAAGGGTTTGAGAATTATCTTCTCCTTGTGCATGAAAGAGATTGTATTGTTGAAACCATCATTGATGGATTTGGTGTCAAACTTCCATGAGCCCCTTAAGAGAATATGATTTGCTTCCATTAGAATCACATTAAGCAAAAGCTTGTCATTATATTGTCCTATGGGTATGTCCACCTTCACTTACTTTGCTCACTGTTATCTCACCATCTTCACTAAGCCATTGAAGTTTGTATGACCTTGGGTAGGGTTTTGTCTCCAAATTCAATTTGGTAACTAGTTTTGAGCTAGCTACATTAGTGTAACTTCCTCCATCAACTATGAGTAAACATATTTTCTCTTGATGAAACATCTAGTATGAAAAATATTTTCTCTTTGAGTTTGGTTTAGGGTTTAAGATTTAAATAAGAACATGTCTTTGCTTAATTAATATAATGAAGATCAAAAGATAAAGTTGGTCGTAGCTGAATTTTTAGATTATGTGATGGAAACATCTTCAGGGGCAATGGAAGACACCAATTAAACATCATACTTTTTCTCAAGTTTTTAAAGAGAAACTCAAGAAGAGTGCTTACTTCCAAGGAAGGTTCCTTAGTGGTGAAGCTAGGAGAACATTACTCCCAAATTTTTAGTGCCTTTGAAGAAGAGAAGACAAGCATTTAGCAAATTAATTCTCATTCAATTTTCAAAGTGAGTACAAGAGGGTTGTAGGCCTTTATTTATAGGCTTAGAAGCTCTTGACACTTATTAGTCTAGGGGTTGTGGGACTAAAAGGTGCACAGTCCAAGTGTACTTAGAATTCCCGTACATATACATGTCCTAAGTCACACATTGCTCAGATATTGCATTTTCTAAGTGTTTATAAGCTCCAAAGCTCCCTTGATGTGTGCATAGTCATGTAAGCTTGTGGTAGGCCATGGTTGACTCTATTTTGACCTCCTCAATTAAGATTTTGACTTCCCTAATGAGGAGGGTTGCACCTTAGGACTCAAACCCTCAACTAGGCCCAAAACTTAGCCCACCTAAGTTTTTATTGTTTTATACAAAGGAAAAGTCACTCCTATACAAAAGATTCTACTCCTACTCCTATACATTTTACAAGACTTAGAAGAAAAGACAAAGAAGACTCGAATAACGTATCCTCCATAAGTGAGGAGTCTTTTGAAGCTCATCTTCCTCCTCCTTTCTTCTAACCATGACCCTTGTGAGTGGCCCTATGTGTGGTCTTTCAAGTGCTCCTCTGTCATTATGCCTTAACTTGGTAGAATTAGTACCAAAGGAAAAAGGACTAGAAATGAAGAACCCGTGGTAGACTCTTGGACTGAAATGAAAAGGATTATGAGAAAGACATATATTCCGACAAGTTATAATAGGGATTTGCAAGTCAAATTTCAAAGAGTGACTCAAGGGAATAGAAGTGTGGAAGAGTACTTTAAGGAGATGGAGGTGACCACAATTAGAGCCTAAATGAATGAAGAAAACGAAGCAATAATGGCTAGGTTTTTTAATGGATTGAACCATGATATTAAGGATGTTGTGGATCTACAAGAGAATGTTGAAATTGAGGATTTGATGCCCAAGGCTATCCAAGTAGAACAACAACTCAAGAGGAGAGAACCATAAAGAGGAAGTTCACCCTAAACCATAAACTCTCAACACAACAAACATTAATGCACAAAATCAAAATACTAACATTTTGAAAGAAAAGAACTTATGTAAATACATATTTATGAAAACCAATATTGTGTATATGAGAATTTAAATGATTACACTAATCCTAGCAAGATAGAAAGATGAACAATTGAAGAAGATGGACATATAAGAGGAGAAAAGGAAAACCATTCAAACCCTAGCCGTTATCTCAAGGCTACATTATTTTTACTCTCATCCTTCAAATGGAGTGGAGAGTGCCTAACCTTGATGTAGAGAGTCCTTTAAATAGATTTTAATTTGCAATGTCCACGTCCGACCCAACTATAGTGATGTCGGGCGCAGTTGGATTTTGTTAAGTTCTTGACCCAACTACACATCCTGAGTCCAGCTCAAGAAAATGGTGCTCGGCTTAGGAGTGCCCAACTCAAGTCTATTGACCTCGGCCCAACACCATTAACGTTCCAACTTTGTCCTTATTTGCTCCTTAAGGATTCTAATCTTTCTCTTTTTGATCCAAATCCTTCCTATTCAATTATTTAACAAAATTAATGGGATTTAGAGTAAAATTTATTAAAAACTCAAGTGACCAATTATTTAAAAAAGAGATAAAATAGAGAATTTAACAGGTTCCAAGCTTAGAAAGAGTTTATTTCATTATGAAAATATGTCAAAAAATATTATAAAAAATGATATTATCAACCTTCCAACAAAGTATCTCACAAAAATCTTTGATTCCCCTTGATATTTTAACAAAAATTATAGGAAGCCTTGCTAAGGCTTAATTTAGCTTAGATAAACAAATAATGAGAGTGGATAATCCAATCATTAAAAACTTTGTTAAGAACATATGTACTAGATCATTTGTACATTTGGTATCACGTATGACCTTTAGCAATACCTATTAAGCAAGAATTGAAATGACTTCTTATGAAGCCTTGTATGACAAAAAGTGCAACACACCTCTTTGCTAGTGAGACGTAATTTGTTGCAACAAACCATTAATTGTTGATCCTGAAGAAGACCTTCAAAGAAATAAGATAAATATATTTTGATGATGTTTGAAGATTTGAGTCTTAGAGTCTAGCTTTCTTTGTTTCTGATTGTGTTCTTCACACAAGCTATTCACTAGGACATGTTAGTTCAACATTGTTAGCCTATTTTGCTATGATGACAAGTGTACCAGTCGCAACATTGCAAGTAATAAATATTGTTCTCTCCCAAAGGATTTGTGCACTATATTACAAAAGTTACAATTATAATAAAAATAAATTCAAGAACAATTCCATGATTTTAGTTGTGCAAAAAATTAAAATAAAATTTAATATTTAAATTAACAGTTGAATGGCAGACATAGGATAAACAATCAATAATATAAACTTGTCAGGATTAGATTTCACCAATCTTCACTCTCATGCATATAAATGTTGCTCTCTTTTCCAACAATAACCAATGTCAACCAACAATTTTATCCAAAACCTAATTCTTTAGATAAATGAGCCTAAGCTTATTTATTAATTATCAATTCCTTGATCAATTAAATAAATAATACTTGCAATCGTCACAAAGGGCTCAAAACAAAAAATGAATCATATTCTATTCTTAAACACAAGTTTTCATTTGTATGTTAATTCAATTCCTAATTACAAAAGAATATTTTTCAATACCCAAATAATCAAAGATCAAGTCACGAATCAACATGACAAACAATAATTGTAGAATTAAAATACTAATATATTGAAGGAAAAGACATAAATATTATAATTAGGAAAGATTGCATAAGAGTTCAATAAGGTAAATTTTAACCCCCACCAACAATGAATTTAGTTTCTCATATTCATGAGAAAGCTAAATATTACATAAGAATAATGGAAGACAATAAATTCTCACAAAAAAAATCCTAAAGTTGCTTCCTATTTTCTATTCACTTCCTAACAGCTCAAAGATTTCTAACCTTAATGCACAGAAAATATTAAATAACATTCAAAATTCGACACTCGCGCTTGGCTTAGCCTAAATGGCGTCGGGCTCGACTAGGATTTGTTGTTAATTCAGACTTTCAGGCCCAATTAGGCACTTTAAAACTAGTGGGATGAAGATGGATGAAAGGTTGTCAGTTTTTGTTTCTCATATTTTCCACGAAGAGATCCTACCAATTACAAGATTGTTGAGTATGATACACTTAATATTTATCAAAATTTAGTTCAAAGTTTCTTTTTACTTTAACATCTCCTTATCCTTACTCTTTTACTTTATCTATGAATATCTCAATTGAAAAATTTTATTCTTTCAGGAAGTTCATCTTGTTATGAGTTTTTTTGGTTGTTTTGATAGAATTCCTTTAGATTCTTAGGCGTTTGGTGTTTCAGTTCTTGTTTGTTTATTAGTTGAAACACAAACAAGTATCAACTAAGGAAAGTTATTTTGAATTTGACAATGGACGATAAAGTGTTATTAATCCTAAAAGTGTTAGAAAATTGTGATTGAAATGTTAGACTTAAATTTGATGCGACGATGCTTTTATTGGTTTGGAATACAAATTTTGATTTAGAATAGTCAAATTGAGTTATATAAATAATCCAATACAACTTGTATATTAGATTAATGTATCCAAGTCTTCTAAAGAGGTTTGAGTTAATAGAACACGAGGTTTTAGGTTGCAAAATTGTTCCTTAAATTTTGTAAATTGTTATTTTTACATATCTCTTGAAGAACAAATTTTCAAACAAATTTTCACTTAAATATTGTTGAAGTAAAGATTGAGTATAGATACATGGAACTATCACTTGAGCAATTAAAATAGATATTCAACTGATAACATTCTTCATTCAATCGCCTTATTTGTAATTCATCATATTTGTAATTCAAGAATAATGAGACAAATCAATTCTCTTTACTAGTAAAGAGTTAAATTAGTGGGATTTACGAAAAATCTCATTAATAATTCACGTGTTGATCTATATGCTTACACTTCATAATTCTAGAAATAGTCCGTTACTCGAGTATTAAATATCAACTTTTATGCTAAATCAAGTTGCATTTAACTCCGAATGGTTTTTTAAGATTGCATATATCTTTACCATTTTAATCCATATACAATCTTGCTTAATTGTTTGAAATACATTGCAATAATGTTACCTAAAAATATGTATTACATTGTATACCCTTATAAACATGGCTATATTATAAGCATAAAAGACAAAATCACAACTCGTGAGGCTTACATTTTTGTCAGGCAAAATGTTTGCATAATTAACACAACCCAAAATACCGTTGCCGCAGTTTGATGTTTGATATAAGTTGCCTTTTGAATTGTTTATTTCATTATTATTTTCCTTTTCAATGTAAAAGAAAATAAAATTGAAAATATATTTGGCTAGGTTTTAGAGCACGTTTATACTTACCAATATTTTTTTAAACTAAGTCCAAACAGAAGACAACAAATAAAAAAAGGTGGCCAGCGTTTTCAATGATTTAAATGTTCTAATATGCTTACTAGCGACATCACAACATGTTTTATTTTCTTATCGAAAGTCATAATTAAACCTTCGACATTTGCACTTTTTACAAATCAATGGCACAAACATGAAAATTTTACACTCGGGTTCGTGTCCACTGCACAACGCATCATAATGGGAAGCACGTGGTGAAGATGGAACAACGTTGGAAGAGTCAATTAAGGTCAACTAATCAGAAATTGAAGTTTGAACTATGATGTTTGATTTGAAAAACAAATTTCACCTTATGGGATAATTTGGTCTCATAATTGCTTACGAGACAAAAATGATAGAAAAATGAATATGGGGTGGACTAGGAAATACGAATAAGTATGCATGCAACTTCCCTCATTTCGAAAGTTTTTTCCTTATGAAGCGCAGAGACTTAGACCCTTGTTTGAAATCATTCCAAACAAACAATCAAATCAATCCAAAATATATTTTGTTTTACCTTAGATTATAATTCAAGAAAAAATTTGCCAGATCTCTCTACACATCAATTTAGGTCTACACAGCTTTTAGTGTGTAATCATAATCCAGCCCACTAGATATTCTACATACATATATACTGTAATTATGCATCCCATATCATTCATTCTAAAATTAAAAGTGTTTCGTTCCTCCTTTCTTGACCCATTGTCTTGCTAGACTTTCACCAGAGGAAGCTTCAGGAAATGCAGGCTCTCGAAGATTTTAATCGTAAATATGGCAATATATCATTTTCACCAACTCAAGGGCATATCGGAAGACATAATTATCACAATTGCTTAAGTTAAATGCAAGGTAAACTTGCCTACTATAGACTCATACAGAGAGGATCAACCATTCCTAAGATAACACACATAACAGGGGCTTTATAACACCAGGCTGTCTTTCTTAGTTTTTTTTTTTTTTTTTTTAAAAAAGTAATTTTCGATATGGCTGAGAAAGAAAAAAAAAATAACAGAAGCCTGTCAAGAATCCAAGGTTCGATTTAAGATTGATATCTGACCTGAGTCCCCATTTAACAAGAAAACTTCCAGAGGGACATAAGGCGAGGACATTGATGCTCCAAACCTGTAGCTAGGTTGTAACATTTTGCTACCTTTTGAGCATGAAATCGTTCTAAGGCGTGGCCCAGTTCTCATTTGCCAGATCTGCACGATATTTTCAATCAAGAAAACGAATTGAATTTTCATCAAGTAGTCTATAGGTAATGTCGCAGTACGAAAAAGTAAAATTTGAAACAGGTATGATGGTCTTTTTCCCTCACAGTGCTTCTCTTCACTGCAGAGAACACATACACTAACTCACTCTCCACTCTGAAATCACTCACAACCTAAACACCACACCCACACTCACTCAACAACTTCAAAAGAAGATTGTAGAGGATAAAAAAACTAGAGATCCTCTTCATTATTCTCTAAAAACATACAACAAGACCTATATATAATTCTGGTTTCAACACAACCAGAATTAACTAAACAACAAAAAAATTATTAAATTATGTTTAAAAAATTGTTATTACATTACAACTTACAATAGGTATGACAGAAAACTTGTTCAGTTATTTATGCACAACAACGGAATTAAGAGGGTCAGTGTTACACTGAAAGTAAACAAGAGAAGAAACTGTTATGTTATAGCAATGTGATTTTAATGGCACAATTGCAGCAAACACTTACCCTTCCAATAGTTTTTTATAAAAGAGATGAAAATGTATAGTCCACTTATAATGCGAGGTAAAAGACTAACCTCAATTATTCCTTTTCTAGGTGCATGAATAGCTAAACACAAGCAATAATCACTCTTTGATGGTTCAGAGTAAGAGCTTGACGATGCACTATCTTTGTTCACCAACATCTCCATGAATAGACAGCTGGCATCCCTATATCCCTGCAAAAATACTAATTTTCATTTCGGTATTTCGTTTGGGAAGAGTGCAGTGGTTGGGGGTAAAAAAATTCAAAAGCAAACCTTCCACAAGCGCACCACCACAAGTGCTTGAGTATCAAGCAGCAATATGCGACCAAGTGAATCTGTTATAGCAGCCAATGTACCACTGGGTGATAAGGTAAGCTTCTCACCTTTCCTAGGGTGATCTATTAAACTTGTCAGAGATGAAGCTGCATTAAACCATGAAGGCAAAAGTCAGATAATAGGATTTGAATTTAGAAATGGTGCCACAATAATGGAGAATATTAGCTCTAAATTTTCTCTTTGATAGAGTCCGGTTGGTTCAGCTATATCTGTTTCTAACAGAATGTGCAATGGGATTTAGCTAAGTATTCATTAATTTTTTATGACACTTATAACAAGCTTCTCGATATTGCAGTACATCAATTCCACCAATGTTGATAATGTGTCGAAATGGAAAAGAGGTGTGCTGTAGAAAGGTTATTCTGCAGAACTTTCTTGTAACAAGCATATAAGTTTCTAACCATTTATTAATTTATAAGACATTTATAACAAGATTCTTAGCATCGCAAAATATCAACTCCACAAATGCAGCAGTTATAAGATGCCAAAAAAGAAATGAGATATGATGTAAACTGGTTAATCTGCAGAAAGTTACTTTAACATTCATTTAAGTTTCTAAATGTAGAACACACTCCCTCGCCTACAACCCGCTCCCAGAAAAAGACAATAATTACAAGAGAACATGACATAAAAACTAAATATAAAAGGCCGAAAAGCGGTATGCAATATGAAGGCAATGAAATTTGAACCCATACCAGAAGCATTCCTTTCCATGTTAAGATAATAAAATGTAACCTATCCAGTCATGAGGTTTTCAGCAGAGGAAGGCACTAGAGAGGGTATATCCTTTTTCTTTGGTCTCAAACTCGCTAGTAGTGTCACGTTCTTAAAGTCTAAATTTCCTAGTGGGAGTCCCTTTCTTCAAGTTACAGTTATAATATCATTGCACCACTTTTCTACTGTCTAAAACAACCCTATTTAGCATAATAACACATAATTCATTTTCCCTTCACTAGGATTGACCATCATCACTATTATACAGACAATAATCTGCAGGAGCATGTGTTTTAATCACAGAAGACAAGCACTAAAATGGGTGTTACTCCTACCTCGTGCAAAAGGCTGAGGCTTCTGATCGGATTTCTTTGGAGAATTCTTTGGAGGGGACTGTTCACTCCGCCATATCAACTTCGAAAAAGAACTTAATGTGGAGAATGTCGCTGGTACAACTTTAGAAAGGATAGCTCCCACTAAAGACCTGCCTTTGCTCTCAGAAAGTCTTCCCAAAGGATAAAAAAAAATAACAGGGTCAATATAATACTTATTACTATGACTACAAAAAAGATTTCAGAGCATATCAAATCAGAGTACATATTGACATAGAAGTAGCATAAATTATACCAAATAATCCACCAAGTACCTGTATGCTGAAATCACAGCATCCTCTCCAACAGCCACTGCACAATAATAACGTTGACTTGACTGCCCAACAATAAAAGCAGCTGAATTCAAATACCAGAAATAATTTCAGAAAGCTCCCATTATCTACGGTTCAAACAAAATCACAATCATTATAACTCATGGAAAGACAAAAGAGAAAAACTGAGAAACTCAAGTCACCCTGTCGCACGATAAAAAGAAAAGAAAGACAACCACCAAACTACAATATTGCGAAAAGTGATAGTATGAGTGAGAGATATAGCCAGAAGGGAAAAAAATTTAAAAACCTACTAACACCTGAACATGTATACCACAAATAAAAGACACTAAAATCACTAATCTCACATGATGCTTAGAGATACTAAATGATTTGATGATAATTTCCTCCAATCACTCTTGCGTACTTCTATTGTCTGGATTTCATGAAAAGAAATTCAAATGATCACCATTACCATGGCAGACAAAAAGCCATCCGTTAAGAGAATTTACCTGTTGTTCCATAAGTGGAGGTGGCATTATGCCAGTAATTGCTGCATCAGAACAGGTACCATTCTTACCAATATTCCACAACTGATAAGGTATTTTTACATCAGTATTTCCAAAATCCTCTGAATCTTGGCTCTTTGGTTTTTGATCCCAAAATCGAGAGTGTGCTTCTTCAAACCATTTCTGTAGCATATTCTGCATTTCAAAATTGCAAAGCCTACAATTAGACCTATAATCAACTACCACAATCCAAAATTCAGACTGTAATATTGACATCCTAATAAAATAGACAATTCCAATAAACAATTTTAACATAAAAAAGGAAGAAAAAAACTTTTCCAACAAACTGTATTTCAGCGAAGTTGTAATAGGAAAGATACACAAACCAGTGTTTACCTGAACATCAGAACCATCAAAACGGGCAATTACACCTGGCATAATGAGACAGAACTCTTCTGAAGAGGTATCTTGAATCAAATCTTTCTTTGTTCCACGAACTCTTAACTTTAAAACTCGTCCAGGATAAATCATCTACGGGGAAGAGAATTGATATAAAACTTATGATTAAAATAATGCCAAAAGGGGACAAATATGCATGCAGACTTAAATTTGTACCTTACATATTTGCCAACCTTAAATTTGTACCACAAAAATTTCTAATTTAAACAATTTTTTTTTGGTCTTTTGCCCATACGTTGTTGATCTATGAAACTCTTACGTTTCAAGCGGTAATTGGTAAATATTTTGAAAAATGCTAGAAGGCGAAAAACAGAACTGGAAAATGATAGAAGGTAAAAAACAGAATTTTTGAAACACACAAAAGTATAAATTTTTTCACTATCTTCTGACAACTATTTCTCTCTACACTCACTTGTGACTCACCAATTCCTGTCCTAATTGGTTAACAAGTTGTTCATAAAATATCATTATTAAAATACTTTTTACTTCTATACAGAGGAGGATGGATGAAGGCAGACTGATCCCGTGGCAGAGTAACCAGCACAATAGTTATTGGAAAATTAACAGTCAAAATTGTAAATAACTTTAAAGTATGTCGTACATACACGTGTTTTATCACACTTAAAGCACTAATTTTCTAAGATATGGTTGTCCTTACACTTTACCTCGTAAAATGCATCTCCTCACTTTAGAGAAGCCAAATCTAAGATTTTGGTCCTCCGAACTAAGGATTTGACTCCGTTAAGGTTAGGAAATGTACTTTAGAGAATAAAGTACATTAATTAGAAAGTAGAAACGGTTGATATTGTAATTAACTATAGATTTGCCATATATAAACTTGATTTTATCACAATTCACAACCACTGGTTTTGTAATCAACCATTGTGAGTGCACTACTCTAAAGTGCACCTCCTCAGTTTAGAGGGAGACTCTGAACCATGGGAAACTTCAAAGGATAAAGGATATATAACTCTGGCTTAAGACCAAAATCAATCCCTTAAAACTAATTTGTAAAAGCCAACTTATAAGGTGAGGATTATCCATCACTATATACTTCAATTCGACCACATGAGTAGTCAATGTGAATCTTCAACACACTAATACTGCACATCTCAAACGTGAAATGTTCAAGACTGGACATTTGTGGATGGTCCAACAAAGTGACCCACTAGACCCAATATCAATAACTAGGTGAGACTCTGATTTGATCTTAGAATTCGTGCTCAGGACATAACTCTAATACTTTAATTTGAGCATAGGACAGAAACGGGTTGTGAGTGGGAATTACCTCTACTTGTATGCTTTAATTTAGTCATATCATATTACTAATCGATCTGGATCTCAAACAATATCCATTGATAAGAAAAACAATTATGGAGATTTGTGCAAATTACAAACACATGCATGACAGACTACGACATAAATCTCAACGATTACAACTGCAATTCATCACGCCTCACTGTATTCAAACAATCGCATCGATCCAACTGAACAACACACAGACCTCTTTCCGTTCTCAAATCGAAAAATTCTCCCTAAAAATCGTCACAGAGCGAACAAGACGCCGAAAGCGGCAGCAAAAACATTACCTGGCGATGAATCAAATCTCCGCGCAGGGAATAGAGCAGGAGGTAGCCGGAGGAGGTGCCGGCGACGATGACGCGGTGGTCTCGGAAGGCGAGCCACTCGAGGGCAGTGATTGACTCGGCTTCGATGGGGGAGAGGTCAGGTCGGATCTTGAGGGGCGGGGGGACGGCGGAGGTGGCGGACCAGGAGAGGAGGAGGATGGTGGAGCGGTTGGCGAGGAGGAGGGAGTGGGTGTCGATGGCGCAGAGGAGGTGAGGGGTTTCGACCAGCCAGTGAGGTTTGCCCGCTCCGAGCTCGCCCAGTTCGTCGCACGCTATGCACCCCAACTCCGTCTTGTACGATCGCTTCGCCATCGCTTCGGAGATTCTACTTGCCCAGGAATTGTTTCTTCTACACAAAACTAAACTAATTATGGATTTTCAGGGACTGCATTATACAAGGCAAGGCACAACTTACGTAAAGCTCAAACCAGGGTTCACCTCTTTGCACCACGTTCCCCCAAAAGGTCACTTCACAACGTTTCCCCAAATTATATTTAATTTTAAATTAAATTTTAATTATAATTTTATTTATTAATCAATTATACACGTCACATTATTTACAAATTTTTATAAACTTTTTATTTAAATCTCACTATTTTTCTTTTAATTTAAACAATTTAATTTCTTTCATACTTTCATCTCAAATCCATTTTCTCAAATTTATCTTTTAATCCAAATATATTCTAAAATGGTTCAAGTGAGTATGAGATTATTTGTCTTTTTCAATATATTAGTATATCTATTATTTTTATACTAATGCTAGTTTAAAAAAGATTTAATAAAGCCTATAAAATATTTTAAAAAGCTTTTTACAATAAGTGTATTTCAAAAGGGTTTAATTTACTTATGTCATATCCAATTGTCATTTTCTAATCATAAAAAATATACTTATCAATCTTGATTACAAATAGTATCACAGTCACTTTTAGTTTATAACAAATATATAAAGTAACTCATGTTTATCTATTACTCTTTTCTTAAAACTAAGCACTAGTACACAATATCATTTTTGATAAATATACAAAGTTATTCATGCTTTTGATAACAAAAATTATTTAAGATAATGCAAGGAAAACTATTTTACTAGAAAATATACAAAATATCACTTTTACATTAGAGTCTAACTTCACAACAATTAAGGTTTTACAAATAAGTAATACTTCAGATTTTCATCTGTTTATTATCTAAAATAGAAACTTGTGAAAATATTTTACATTTACATTGTGTTTGTTTTAAGTTAATTATTGTTTGTGAAGAATGTGAGGCACAAATGGTTTAAACTTGGATCGGATTATTTAGATTCATTTGAAATAATGAAAAGGAAGAGGTGGTTGGGCTTGTTGTGGTCACCTATGAGGATAAATGAGCTTATTATGCATGTAATTACACATTTATTCTTAAATTGGTAATTTCTTGACAATAAATAGTGACAAAATTATGAGGTGAAAATGTATTATTTGTGAGTGAAAAAAATGATTTTCCAAATAATTTATTTATTAATTAAATTTCTTTTTAATTTCTACAAAAATAATAAATTATAAATTAAATAATAGAAACTAATTAAATATAATTGATTATCAGTGAACGTTATTTTCATAAAATGGCAATGCTTACCTTGTTTGCGACATGGCACAAAATCCATGTAAATTTTGGCCCTAATATAAAATTGAATGTGTCATTTCACGTTCCTAATATTGAATTCTATATTATTAAAGTGGACTCTATAATGAACACAATTGCCATCAATCAAGCTATGGACCAAAGTGAAAGGCAAAGAGATAAGCGTGTACAATGAAGAAATGAAGTACCAATGTGCAAATGCCCTTGCCATATATGTATAATGTTTTAAACACATGCAAGTACAATATGTTAATTGTTTGGTAGGTAAATAGTAGCATTTTCCTCAAGATTCTTCTTTGTGACCACTTAAAAAAATTAATTATTTAAACACCAATTTTAGCTACCAAATAAAATGGTTGTTAATTGTGATCAAAATAACCATCAAATTAGATTTTGTTACTAAATAACTACAAAATAAAAGTAATGGTTGAATTTAATGACTAATTAAGTCAAAATAATTAGTATATAACATTAGTTACCAAGGTTTTAGTCACTCATACTATTAGATTCTAAATTAGTCTCTAATTAAGTTAGTGACTAATTTTATTAGAGATCAATAAATTGGTTTCTAAAATTAATTTTTCTTATAGTGGACATTATATAAAAAGCTTCGTACTCAATGCAACATCATATGCATTTTGACAACCTTAATAACAAGTGTAATTACCTTGACAAAGGGACAATTTTTAACTCTTCCAAATTTCTCACATGTACCACCATTGCACTACAATGACAAGCTTTGACGAAGTGACACCATGCTTAGTTTAAATGAGGTTGTGCTTGACAAAGGATAGGGAGTTGGTGGTGAACGTTAAATAACACCTCATTACTCTTCAACCATATAATTTTTCAATTTCGACAATGTGAGGTAAGTTCCACGAGAATGGTCTCGACATTTTTCTTTTTAGTTTTCTTTCTTTGCATCTCACTTTTCTTTTAGCTTTGTGAAACCCGAACAAAATCAGTGTTTCTATCTTTACTTATCTTTTACTACAATAATATGAAAATGACAAATTTTCATATTATCCAGTAAAATGTAAGTAAAGAATAGGTAAGGATAAGATATTCGAGATCGAAACAATAGGTATTTTCTCCCTTGGCAGTAGGTAGTTGCCGAAAGGAAGAATAGAACTCTCCAAGAGATTATTAGAACTATGTTATGTGAGAACTCTTTAAAAAGAACTTCTGGACAAAGACAATTAACACCATCTATTACGAACAAAACACAAAGTGTTAATCAAACCCTTTCAAGAAAAGATTTCCTATGAATTATGAAAAGATAGAAAAATACAACATAAGATATTTTCATGCTTTCGGTTGTTCTTGTTATATCCTTAACACTAAGGATCAAATTAGAAAATTTGACTACAAGATTAGTAATAGTATATTTTTAAGTTATTCGTTAAACCTTAAACACTAAAAAAATAAATGCTTAAAATGTTTATAACTCTCAAACTTTGATTGTTGAAGAAACCATAAATGTTAAATTTGATGACTTTGAACAAGTTGATAAGAGTTTATCTCGAAGATGATTTTGTAGATCTATGCATTAAATCAATGCATATATATCAAGTAGATGAAGTGAATCATCATATGCAATGAAAGGATTAAACCTAGTTGAAGCATTAAATAAAGGTCCATTTACTCTTATTGCACACATCAAACCCAAAAAAGGGTTGGAGGTTCATTTTGTCTCCACCCCCTAAAAAGCATATCCTTGGTGAGAGAAACGAAAGTGTAATGGCCAAATCCTCCTTCAAAGATGAAGCCTCTTTTGCATTTGTGTCCCAAGTGGAACCAAAGAATATCGAAGAAGCTTTGGCTATGAAGACTAGATCCTAGCCATCGAGGAAGCACTCAGTTCACCAGAAATGACTTCTTAACACTAGTTCCTCCACCTAAAGATCGTAGTGTGATCAGTACAAGATAGGTCTTCTACAACAAGCTCAATAAGGAAAGAAAAGTGGCAATGAATAAAGCTAAATTGCTAGCAGAGGGCTATAATGACAAGACGGTATAAATTTCACCGAGATGTTTTATCCCGTTGCACACTTGGAAACTATGAGAATTTTGTTAGCCTTTGTTGCTCACAAAAATATTAAGTGTTTTCAAATGGATGTTAGAAGCACTTTTTTAAATAGTTTTATGAAAGAGGAAGTTTTGTAAAATAACCTTCAATTTTTGAAGACCCCTCTAAATTAAACCACATTTTCAAACTCAAAAAATTGTTCGTGATTTTAAACAAGTTCTTAGAGCTTGGTATGACAGATTGAGAAATTTTCTTTCAAAAAATTGATTTGTGAGAGGCAAGGTTGATAAAATCTTATCCCGAAAAGAGTGAAAAAAGAACTTTATTACTATTCAAATTTATATTGATGGTGTAATATTTGATGTTATTAATAGTTTTGCAAGGACTTTTAAGAATTGATGTACTATGAGTTTCAAATGAGCATGATGAGAGAACTAAATTTCTTCTTAAGCAACAAGAGAAAAAAGCATCGTCATACATCAACAAAAATACACCAAGGAGATGTTGAAGAAATACAACAAGGTAGACTCAAATCCAATGAAAACTCTCATTCATACGTCTACTCTATTAAACAAAGATGAGAATGATAAGAAAGTAGATTACATTATCTATTGAGGTATGATTGACTCTATACTTTACTTCAACCATACTTGAGGTTATACATAACATGTATTGTGCAAGATTTCAACATAATCAAAATGAATCTCATCTAAAGGCTATTACAAGAATTTTGGTACCTTACGGGTTCTACTAATATGTGTTTGTGCTATAACAAAAATATGAGTTTTAAATTAGATGGTTGTTGCGACACAAACTATGTTAGAGACCTTGTTTAATCTCTTAGTCAAGCAAGAAGCAAAACTCAATAACTCAACTTACAAAGAGGCAAATTATAAGTTGTAAGTTGTTGCTCTCGGCTCCTATAGGTAAAGTATTAGATAGAGGATTACTCCAATTTTGAAAAAAATATACATGTGTATTATGACAGTACTAATCAAAAAGTCCTGCCTAACACTCTAAGGCTAAGTATATTGAGATGAGGTATCATTTCATTTGTTAATGTGTCTATAAAATATTTTTGAATTAATGTTGTCAAGAAAAATCACTAATAGGTTGATATCTTTACAAAGGCTTTGCTAAGAACGTTTCAAATTCATTAAAGCTTATCTAAATATGACAGATTTTACAGATGTTACTTAATAATGTGATCGTTTGGGTAATACTAATATTTTTTAGTCTGTGCAAATGTATTATCTAATAGTCATTATACACACGCTTAAGAGTTAGTGTATGGACAATCACTTCATATGATTTCAATCACCCACACATGCCAACCTTTTATGTTAACTACACATTTAGATAAGTAATCAAGCGATGAAGCACTAATCAATATTAGTAAAAGTTCATTAAAGCAATATAAATATGTAAATATCTCCAGGCATACATTGTTCATTTATTATACATTTATATCTAATCTAACTTGAGCATTAGAGTACATTTCAACATACCCTCACTCGGTGGTCAAGTTCTCATAACAGAATTTCAACATAATAGGAAAGAGATATTCCAGCATATAAGGAGTACATTCAAGAACTTGTAGAGTTGCAATTCAAGAACTTGTAGAGCTGCAAGAACAAAAGGGAACTAGGAAAAAATACATACTATGTTGCAGTGCAGACCATTTGCTTACAATGTTAAAATGCTATATTTTATGCACCAGAGACCAATAAAGAGTTCCTGGGTAGCGCTGGTATCTTGTGAAGTCACAGAAAAAAAACTGTAGAGTGGAGAAGCATTGGTTCTTTTTGCAACAGGTACGATGGGTGGAATAAAAGGTTATGAAGTGGGAAGCAAGTCGAAAATTAAATATACACTTTGATTATTTGAACATGTTTATTACTTCTGGATATCATACCAATCAAACAAACTTTAATTTTGACGAATTAAGATTCACATTCATACTAAAACATAAAAGATTACAAATACACAGATTGAATCAAATAATAATTTATCCTATCCTTGTTTACTTTAATTCTTCCTATACTTCTTTTGGGTCCATACATTACCTTTAGCTTGAAATATCTAAGATTAAAAAAGGTCAGACATACGTGCATTTTATTTTAATTTTTTATCCCCCACAATAAAGTTATATCTATTTTAAAAATCAATAAAGGTACTCGATCATAAAATAGTGAATTTGAAGCAACAATAAGATGGGATTGCCCACAAATTAGTCCATGATCGATAAAGCTTCAGGGTCTAGGATTGGCCAAAAATCCATTTACATCCTTTCAGTTGCATACACTTCCAGTTGATAACGTAACTTTCATACAAAAAAAGGACCTTAATTCCATAATACCTTAACCTTCAGATGGACCAATGACAAAAATTCTATACTCAAGCGAAGTACTCTTCGGGGACATAAAATTTTAAACCAATGGCCTGAAATCATTGAAAATGAATAAATAGATTAGACAAAGAACATGCAAAGTTTGAAAAGCAATATCTAAATCAAACAGTAAAATAAGAATTAAGTGCAGACTTAGACGTAAAATACTATTCAGAGTTCACATGCTGCTTAATGTAATAATATTCATGATTGGATGAAGTAACCACTCATAAACTTTAAAACTAGAAAAATGCGCTCACATAAGATTTACTCATAAAAATAGACCATTTTCTAAATGGTGCATGAATCAGTCAAGAAAAAGGGGCTTAAGCATCGGGCTTAAAAAAAAGTGAGATAGTTGACTTTGATGGCTAAAATAGTTGGACTACCCCTGCAAATTTAATATCTGCATCACTGTGATCTGATGGTCTCCCGGCTGCATCACCAACATAAAAGGATCTACAACATTGAAAATGCATCTTTAAGATTTTCATCGCTTCAAGGATAAAATATGGTAATATTCGAAAACAAAAGGAATAAAAAAAGCATAGCATCAATTGAACTATTGAAATGAAGAAAAAATAACCGATCCATATCAATGACAATGCCAGAGTTGAAGTGTTGCTCCATTAGATGCCACATCCCTGGTTTGGGTTTGCGATAAGCATCATCATTCATTTTGACTGCTCCTGATTTAAGACCAACCCCACAAGCTATAAAAACCTGTACAGATAAATACAAATACTGAATCAGCTTCTTGTGCATTGCCTAAATATTTTTGAAAACGAATGGGCTACAAAGTCTTTATTTTACACCTTCATTATGTGTTACATAGAAGAACTCCAAAATACATCATATAAATTAGGGTGCATCCATGCACCTTACAAGATCTGGACTATAAATAATGTGAATCTATCTGTTGTGATCCAATGATAACTTGAACAAGGTGTATGGATACACCTAACTTAAAAGAGTTACATGCCATAATTACTCTTGTTAAATAAGGAATGAAACCTGCAATTTGCAACCTCCTAACCACCCAATGGCAGTGAGACCTTTGACTTAAATTTTCATAGGTCGAAAAAGTCATTGTGCAGTAACAATGCAAAGATGCAATAGGTTCAGCTTTAAATTATAATATCTTTGACTATGAATAGAACCAGTATTGAATATGTTTGTTCTCGAGACGAAAAGGAAATGCAAATTACTAACAGGAAGATTGCATTCAACATGAACATGATTGGGACTTATTTAAAATGACTGATAACGAAATCCCTTGAATGGCAAACATTAAAAGGCAGTACAAATGTCAAAGATACCAATTAACTTCTTTATGGATAACCACTTTAATTTAAACTATATCACCTTAAAAGTGGAGGTAAAACTTTCTTTACTTGACTGTTGGAGGAAGAAACGGAAAGCAAGGTTACTAGGAAGATATTAGTACTGACAGAAAGTATGAATTACATAGTAAAAATGTCAATTTAAGAGAAATTTCTTTGTTTCCAGTGACAGATATTTTACTTTTTAAAGATAAGAAAAGATGTCACAAGACAGATTGAATATTTCAAAGTTTGAAGAACTGTAAACTTTAAGGGTGCTTTTGATGTATACTGAGGGACAAAACACAAAAGTAGCACAATCAAGTAGGAATAACTGTTGTGTTATTATTTGTTTAATGCTCCATGCACACAGGATTACACAACTGTATATATGCCATTATGTTTTGATAATTAGGAGTACAGATAAAACAACGCACAATTTATTGTAATACCCCTTATGCTGTGCATTGTTGCAAATGCACTAGCGCAGGGGTAATGAAGTGAGGAGGCTATTGGTCCTTTTCTCTTTTGTGCAGCTGATAACATTTTCTCACCAGGATTAGTGCATGAAAATATTCACCGGTTTATTCCCTTCACCTTTGTTTTGTCCTCTACTTTAGAGTATTTTTAAGAAGGTACATTCTTTTGTGCTCAGTGTGCTGTTTCTTTTTTTTCAGCAAAACACATTCATGCTATAAATCTGATTGCCTGTTCCAACCAGGTGGAAAAAGAAAAACAATATTTACCTATTATGCAAAAGACAGCATCTCTAATTTTAAAATCACCTCACTTCTGTTTCACTGGTAAAATCAATCTTAATAATCCTAGGTCCAGAAATGGAAGACACTATAATTTTAACATCACCTAGCTTTTGTTTCACTAGTAAGAACATTCTCAATTAAGTAATTCTAAGTCCAGAAATGGAAAACACTGTAAATGAAGAAGAGTATGCCAGTTGTATTGTAAGTCATCTAGCAGAACAAATAATACATAATTGAATTGTTGATGCCAGCAGCCAAAAAACTCACCTGAACTGGAACCTTGACTTTCTCAATGAAATTATTGAGACGTCCAATTTTTGAGTCCACAGCCACTTGCCTCTTATTCTTCCAACGTTCAATATTGGATTCATTGGTGAAAATTACCTATAGTAAAAAAAAAAAAAAACAGCATGCAACATTTGAAGTTTCATATAGAAGTTCTAAAGTCCGCCAAATATTGACAGTAAATACAAGTGTTTTTCACCAAAATAGAAGACACACCAATTTGTAGCCATCATTGTATAGGCTCTGCAGTTTATGAGGAATTGACGAATGCATGAGGCTCCATTCATTTGCACCCACTCTAAAAGAAAAGGATAAATTCCTTAATAGTCAGAAACACATTATGTAAGTCAAGTGACAACATCAAGAACAACAATAATACCAGTTTGAAAGAATAATTCTGGTAAAATATAAAATCCATAGAACCACAAAAGCCAACAGCATTATTAATCACGAAGTCATGACTTCATATGAAGAAATACCTCTTCACGTCAGTTTTTGCAAGACATCCATCAAAATCGAATGCAGCAATTTTACTTGAATCATGCAGACCATCATCCTGTAAATTATCATACATTGCACATGAATCAAGCATCTTGCACAAGGTTATACTCGTCTAAAGTACAACCAAATCATAACCAAGACTATTAATCTCACGCGTTCCAGAAATATGACTGTTTGAAATGCCCTCCATTTTGGTAAAAGGGTAGCATCCTGAATCAGGAAATAATTTGATCAATCACAAGATGAGCAAAAGACATTAAAATAGATCAAAACAGTAAAGAAAATTGGAAGCACAACACTGATAATCCAACATTAGAGCAGTCAAGGAAATGAAAAGAAAAGGGTATAATCTTACCTTGTATTTGCTCTTGACATCGGAAACTGAAAATTTAATACTTACAACAGCTTTAACATCAGGTGTCCACAGCTGCAAGCAATAAGAACAAAGAGAATTAACAATTCGATCTTAGCAGAGATAAGGCATTTGGAGGAGAAAACAGAAATTGGAAAAACAAGATCATAACTCAGTGATCCCAGTGAACACTATTATTTTAATATTTAAATATTTATTAAGAATGCTTTAAAGTTACAAATTAGTCCTTGATTACTTATTCTACAGAATCTAGAAACCCTAGATGCCTCTCTAGCACCATGACTTTGTGCTCTTTCCTAAAGGACAGTGATGAAGACAATCACATCAAACATGCCAGCAACAATTCAAAAACTTGTCAACCCCAGATCTTTTCAGCACTTATAAAGTCCCAATTATTTGCTTTTAAGATAGACTAGACACAGAAAAGTGCTTGGAGAATTCTTATTTTTTTTATTCATAATACTACTACTACTACTACAGACAAGTTAAAAAACATGGAAAAAGTTTTTAAGAAAGATTATTTCATCTCTTAACTAATTCATTTATCGGAACTCTTACATCAAAGATAAACAGAAAAGTAACGACCAACCTACACATAGGTCAAATACGTAATACAATGCATAAGTTAACCTATTCTAACAAATTAACCTATTCAACTAAGTTAAACAATTCTGACCATATATCAGTAAATTAAGCCATTCTGTCAAGTTAAAAGTCCCACATCCCAGATATTCACTAAACTAATAATATACATGCTAACAACTTGGGTCACGGTCCATTTTTTCCTTCATGGAACACAATAAATAAATCCCGGAAAATAAGCTAAATCTACACTGAATGCCTGTAGTTTCAACTGTATACATTCATGACAGGCACAATTAAGAATATCAAGAAACACTCATTTTTGTATAATTACAAAAAAAAAATCCGCAATATTTCATCAAATCCTCAATTTTGATATTTGTTATAGCATCTTTATTCAAGATCAAGAAATCTAGAATGGCACCAAAAAGATGCAAAAGATACACTATGTTAGGCTAAATTTTGAAAACCTTCTTAACAGGAAGCATGAAACCACCCTCCACTCTCCTTTTAAGATAAAAAATATTTTTATTTAACCTTTAGCATTTGATACTCCACAATCTTTTTCATGATGTGCATGCTTACCTTTGTTCTCTTTGAATCATGTTGCGCAGTCTCTTGAAGTTCATTTTCTACTTCTTCAGTTGCTTTATGAACCTATTAAAAAAGTGCAAAACACAACCAGAGAGAGTAATTAAATTAGGTTAAAATTCAGAAGATTATTTTTATTCATAAAAATACTACTACTACATACAGACATGTTAAAACAATAACATACAGAACAAAAATTCAAATTAAAAGAGAAACACTTCAATCAAATTGAGTTATCACCTTCTCTTCAGACTTGCCATTTTCAGCAAATAATTTTTTCAGAGCTTCTTGGTCACTACTCTGCATAGATAAAATAAGACAAACAAATAAGCATAAAGTCATGAAAAACTCCGCCAAAGCTACAACATGCAGTAAACACATTAAACAGATTACAAGCCTACTGGTTATAGTACCACCTTTTCCCTAATCTAAAATGTCAAAATTTCTTCAAAAGATAAAAACCATCATCCTGATTCTTCAAGCGATACCAAATTAATGGCATGCACTCAACTTAGTTTTAACAAAAATTTCACACAAGTCCTACTTTTAATGAATTTTAATAACTTTAAGAGTCCTAAGAACACACTATCTAACTAACTCTTCTAATACACTCCTTACTATTAGTTAAATTGATTAAAAAATTACACAACCGCAAACAATGTTTCACTAGATAAAAGGGGAAATTTCACAATCATGTCACTTTGTTTAACAAATTCAAGACAATTAGCCAATAACAAAGGGCATCTTTTAATAGCCTTTCTCATTTTTCTTACAAAAACGGTACATATTTGAAAATGTAAAATTAAAATTTTTTTATGAGATCACCCACATCTCTCGTCGTAATGATCATGCTAGGACCCAATTGAACTACTATTAAAAGGGAAACTTATCCCTCCAATATGTGGAATTAACATTTCTAATAACAATCTTCATTCTTTTCTTATTATTTAAAGAAAAAGAGTAAATAACAATAACGTAACTAAAGTTTCACAAGATTACACAAACTCCCACAGGCATCTTCTCTTACAAGAGAAATGGGGTTATATTTTTCAAAACTTAAGGAAATTAGTATAGTGTAACATTTTTCAAACAATTAAGACTATGTTTGGTTTTCAGTTTGGGATAATAAAAACTCATTTTGAAAAGTAAACCCAATCTCATGAAATGTTTGGTTTATTCTCAAAAGTGTGCTTGGTTATTCTCAAAATTACATTTGCACCCTAAAATTTGTTGAGAATCTCAGTTTTGTTTGAACATGCAAGAGTTGAGTTGCATTTGCTTTAACCAAACTTAAGTTTGCAAATTCTAATCCAAAAGAGTTAGCTCAGGATTAAAATACAAAAGAAGCTTGTTCATTGTCAAGAAACGTGAAGGGTGTTGCTACGATTTAAGTACACAAAAGAGTTTAACCCAAAAGACTAGTTTATTACTTGGGAGAGTACTACATCAAGTAGTTCATTATTCTTAATGTAGGACACACTCACCCAATTATAGTATTTGTTTCTTTGACGACTTCACTTAGCTATGTGTATACTGTTTCCACCTTAATCCAGCCTACAGGTCAGTTTTGTTGTCACCAAAATCTCAGTGAAAACAACAATTATTAGGCCTTACATACAAGATCAGAGTCCAACGCAAAAATTCTAATCCATTAAGTGGAAGAGTATCACGTCAAGTAGTTCATTCTACTCATCATGGGACTCCTAACAGGTGTCTATGTAACTTCATTACTAAACAAAGAAAAGGAAAACAGAGGGCAGTGTTTGAAAGAGGAAAAGCGAGAGAAGAGATGGGAAACCTCCAAGGAGGAAAAGCCTTTGATTGCCTGAAGAGAGGGAGGAGAATGAGAGGACAGAGGGAAGCAATGGAGGTGGTGCCATTTGACGGCGTCGAACGGACCACTGCCCTTGGAGACCAGACCCAACCTCAGGGTCTTGGCTTCGATGGCCTTGGAGCACGCCTTGCACGACGACCGGTTCGATTTCGCGTACTCCGCCATCATCCAATCGAGCGGCGCCATCTGGAGCGGCGGCGGGTTTCTGTTCCCCGACGGAGACGCGGCGGCGGAAACGGATAGAAGAAGCGGAGGGAGGTTAGGGCGACCGACGTTAACGGCGAAGAAGAAATTAGGGAATCGCAGCATGGAATGGTTCCATTGCAGTTACTACGCTAAGGGAGCAGAGTTTGAGTGAGAAATTGGGAGAAAACATTAACAAGTTTCGCGCCACATTAGGTTTCATGTTATTGTTTGCAATTAGGGTAATTATTAACACCCAATTCAAAAGGGAAATATTCTCTTAATTTTCATTTATTTTTGTTTTTTTTTTATATTTTCTGAAAAGCTTGATAACTGAAGAATGTAGCAATTAGCAACGGAATATTTTTTTTTTTTTTTGGAATTAGAAGTAACATCTAAAATAGGAGAAAAATATTATAGATCCCACTCTACTATAGTAAAAGTAGCTGAGTTTCACCTCTTTGTCCAAGTTCTTTTCTTATGATATCTTATTTTAACAAGTTAAAAAGTTAATATTTAGATTAATTTATAAATTTATTTAAATATAATATTTATAGTATTATTTTTTATATTTAATCTATAATTTAAATAAACGCAATGTTAGAGAAACTATGTAAATTACAAATTTATATGAAAAATAAAGAATAAGTTGTAACTACATTGTAGAGTAGTGTAAATGAGTGGCATTTTTTTTAATACATAAATAGTTAATATCATTTTTATATTTTAAAATATATTTAAAAGTAAAATAGAAATATAAAATAAATACATAAAATAAAGAAATGTATCATAAATTATTAGAATATTATAATTTGTATTTTATCAAATAATAAAATTGTTATCTATATCTATGGTTTATATTTATAATAACAATAGAGAGAAATATTTTAATTAGTGCATATATTTCGTTTTTAAAATTGTTTCTTTCTTAAATTTTTATTTGAACAAAATGATTCTTTAATTTATTTTTTAATTAAAAGAAGGTATATGAAAAATAAAAGTATTATTTCAAAACTACATGCTAAAATATAACTAATTATTAAAATAAAATGATTTAACGTTAAATTGTATCTTATTTAAATAAGATTTTTATAACAATAATTAATAGATTTATCTGGTTTGTATATACATATTTTTTTCTAAAATTATTTATTTA
>Ga0123340_1000422_pt1 | contig 27332 bp, 17 predicted proteins | sample SirMexnodulemix_FD_89961 | JGI IMG/M metagenome (GOLD analysis project Ga0123340, IMG submission 89961) | Root nodule microbial communities of legume samples collected from Mexico - Siratro Mexico nodule mix | ecosystem: Host-associated > Plants > Roots > Nodule | place: Mexico: Nepantla...
CTATATAATTTTTTTAATATATTTTTTACGAAATTACTAGGGGGCATATGTTTTCATTAGTGTTAATTTAAAATTTTATTAAGATAAATGAATATTATTTTACATTATAATAATTATGATATATTATTACTAGTAATTCTAAAAATATAAAATATATTTCATTATTTCTAATTTTAGAAATTAATTCCAATTTATTTAATCACACATTAAAACTTTACACGTGACTAAAACTTTATCACATCACAATTAGCTAACCATAACGTTAGATCCAAAATTGAATGAATTAACATTAAAAAAAAATAAGTTAGCTTGTATACAAAATTTATGGAAAACTTTAGGTACAAAAATGATAAAAAAAATCAAAGGTAGGATCACGCACCTATGTAACAATCAGGATTAAAAAAATTATATTCTGGATTTATATTTTATATTATATAATTTGAAATATAAAAAAATTTATATTTCAAATTATATTTAAGATAATACCAATTAGAATATAAAATTATGTTTTTAAAAAATATTTTAGATTACATGAAATAAAAAATTTTATATTTTAAATTATATAATTTAAAATATAAAAAATTATATTCTTGATTTTATAATATTTTTTTATATTTAAAAAATGTGAAGGTGCAATTAGATCTGACTAAGGTAGAAAAAGAATGCGTCAAACAAAAGAATGTAACTAATCCAATTAGTTATTGGGAAGTGGGCCTCTATGTTTGGGCTTGGGCTATCTAAAGTAAAACACATAGCTAACTATGTATCTTAATGCATTATTTATCTTAATGTATTATTATGTTATACATTATATATATATAGATAGATATGTATATATAAATAAGAGAGCAACTAAAACAATCCAAAAATGGTCCCAACTCGGTAGAGTAGGCACTTTATTTTGTTCACTCCGAGGGTGTCGTTTCCGGTTCCCGCCCAGTTCCATTTCGCTCGCTCCAACTCCACCATGGGAAATTCGTCCAAGGACGATTCCGCCACCTCTGCCGACGCCTCCGCTGGTGACGTTCAACCCTCCAATTCCGGCGTCTACTCAGAGGGCGAGAAGGTGCTCGCCTATCATGGTCCTCGCATCTACGAAGCCAAGGCACCTTTTACCTCTCCCCTTCCCTTCTCTTTCAATTTTCTTTTTACAAATTTTCTCTTTCCTCAATCTTTTCAAGTTCTTCTTGTTCTTTCCGTTTGGAATTTTATAATTACCGTTTCCGGAACAAATAGAAACTTCACCGTTGCTAAATGCTTAGTAACGGCTCGGCACTGGGGTTTTCTGTCTTGGGGATTTGGCTGGTGTTTTGTATGGTGTTATGTTTGTTTTCGTCTGTAAAATTTGTCAATTCTCCTTTCTTTGACTGAATTGTGACGTAACAGTTTTTTCGTATGTTAAGGATAAATTTTGCAAGGTCTTTTTACGGTTTCTCGTCATTTACCCTATTTTCTCTTGTTGATTCTAATTAATTTATACAAATTTAGGGGTGATTATATCGCGTCACTTGTAATTTTCTAACCTGTGGTTGATTTCATGTTGCCTAATGTAAGGCTTGGCAGTAAATAACAAGTAGTTGTGATATAATTTACTGTTTTTTCCTCTTGTCTTTTTGTAGTTGTGACCTATTCTACTGCCTGATTTATGCCAGGTGCAAAAAACTGAGATCAGAAAGAGTGAATGGAAATACTTTGTTCATTACCTTGTAAGTTCAACCATAAGATCTCTTCCCTACAGTCTAATTTACTGCATTCTGTAACACCTCATTTCTATTGATTACCTTATCTCTTGATTGATTGTTCCTTGATTTAACTTTTCAAATTGAATTAAAGTTTTAGCCTGAAAGATTTGAAGTCCTGAATCTCACTTAAAATGTTAAGCATTTGAAAATTTCAAGTGATTATGGGATATGCTATTGATTTTGGTTGTTTCATTTACTGTTTTTGCAGGGCTGGAGTAAAAAGTGAGTTTCTTATCTTTCACTTGTTTCATTTAATGTAACAGAGGTACAATGGCAACCTTTCCATGACAATTCAACCTTTCAGTTTACAATGTGTTATGTAATATTATAATTGTTATTGTGTAAATGGTGTGACTCAAAATTGCTTAAGAAAAAAGCATCAAGTGAGAACAGAGTTAGTACTTGCAAAATTTCCAAATGAAGCTCTCATTTTAAATTGCTATGAAAGTAGAGCATAAGGTACTTGTTGCAAGGTTTTTGTAATAATTAATGTATAGATTTTAGAGAGATTCATCTTCATATTTTTGGCCATAAGTATTTGATATAAATGATTATTATTACGTGCAAAAGGTTACACAGAATCATTATAATGTGTATTTTCCGAACAGTTGGGATGAATGGGTAGGTGAGGACCGATTAATGAAACACACGGAAGAGAATGTAATGAAACAATTGGCCCTAGACAAAAAGCAAAATGTAGACAAGAATGTTAAGTCTGGGCGTTCAACACAAGCAAAGGGCAAAACTTCTACAGGTAATCAATGCTCTCTTTCAAATGGTGATAATTTACCATGAGGGTTGCTTGAAGCTTTTGCTTATATAGTTTGTTCTTAATGAATCTGAAGTCCACTAGTTAATGATTGGAAAGATCAAAGATTTTCTTTTCATTGCTCTCTTTAACATTTGGATTGTGTATTTATTGTATTTTATAATTTCAATTGTTATGCACCTTTTTTCTTTTTACTTGAAGGTTATTTTACTTGCTTATACACACACACACACACACACATATATATATGCATGTATGTATGTCTATGTATGTACATACATATGATATCTGTAAGTTGCAGATGTGGAATCCTTAAGGCCCTTTTTTTAAGGCTCTGCTTTACGTTCTGAATGAGTGATCAATAATGACTAATGAGGTCTGCAAAGGGACCTTCAACAATGGACCTATGAAAGTTTTGGTTAACATTTTATTTTGAACATAGTTGGTTTTTTTTATTGGTAAAGGGATATTAAAGGAAAAGGAGTCAAGATAAAATATCTAGGCTTATCAGGTGATTTGGATGCAAATTTCTACTATATAAACAATATAGTAGGTTTTGATAGATGATAATATTAAAAAGTATGTTTGATTTCCTTTAACACACTACTTTTGGGAAAAAAAATGTGACTGTTACCTCTGACCAAAATTAACTCTGGACCTTCCATATAAGGACAAGCATTTTTATGATGTCATCTCGAAATTGTTAAAGGATATTCAACCATCTGTTATCGAAATCCAATTTTCCCTGTTTTAAATACTTGACAATACATGTACACAGTGTTTGACTAATTTTTGTTAGCTTGATATTTTTACATTTGCTTTTGGTGCTGCAGATGCCAAGGCAGATAAAGAGGATGTCAAGAATAATGGTATTCATTAAATTTTATCCTTCACTTTCCCTTTTTGCGTGTGTGCATGTGCTTGAACACACACATGTAGATATGCATTTTTAAGTAACAAATCTTTGTATTTATTTTGTTTTTGAAATTTTTAACTTTGCCTTCAGCCATCCCATTTTATTTAGGCCTGACCCTGGCCCACACTAGCTTAATATTTTTACTTTTACAATAAAGGCCAACACATTGCAGTAATTAAAAGTTGGACCTCTTCTCATTTGAATATAATGGGATTGTCGATTTGTTGAGTTTAAAAGATGTTATATTTTCTCGCACATTAGAATTTGTATGTACTAATAAGTTTAATACATTAAACTCTTTGCAGTGTCTAAAGGGAAGAAACGAAAGCTTGATGCTGGAGTTGAGGTTTGGTTTATTTTGTGGTTTAATTGCGTTCCTTGCATGTTCTTTATTCTTAAACCCTGAAAGACTTATCATTTGTATTCAATAACTCTTCATATAGAATTAACTGGTTTGTTTGCTTTTCACATCATATGATAAAATCAAATTGCCATAATTGCATACCAGGTATTTTAAAGGAGTAAGGATGCTGATAAAAAAAAAGGAGTAAGGATGCTGATAAAAAAAAAGGAGTAAGGATGAAACTAAAATTAATAATAAGATGAAGAGATTCAGATTTCAATCTTTCTTTGTTTCCTTAAAAATGAAAATACTTGAGTTTTGTTTGATATTTTATTTAATGTGCTTGAAATTTCTAATTTTTGCCACTACTCTTAATTGAAAATATTCTGCTAAGTGTTGTTTTCTAATTTTTAGAAGGGCAGTGGGTCTGTTGAAAAGCTTGTCAAGATTCAAATTCCTGCAACATTAAAGAAACAACTTGTTGATGATTGGGACTCCGTGACTCAGCAGGATAAGGTACAAGGAAAACTATTGAAGTCACTCTTTGTAGTTGTCCTCTCATATATGTTAAGTGTTAGAATAGGTAATCTTAAATAGACTTTATTGAAAAGCTGTTATATGCTTTGTGCTGTACCTAGTTTCTAGATATGATCTTTCTTATTCTTTTCTCTTTCCTATCATTTGTTGTATCTTCCAATGTCATTGTAAATATGAGAACCTAAGAGAGGGGATTCAAGTTCTCTAATTTATTCTCTATTCTTTTTGTATTCATCTTAAGTTGGTAATAGGGCCTATCTTGTCACCTGTCGTCAGGTTGTTGTTGGACCACCTATAAATATCTAGTCTCACATGCTTGACATGTTTAGTTGTTGGTGTGAGAAGAGAAAAACAAGAGGAACAAAGTGAAACTCTTACTATTTCATCACACTTGAATGAAGATTACATCCAAAGCTATTGTTAATAATAGTTGAGAGCTGTATAAACTAACAACTGTAGTCACTAACTATATTTATTTATACTAACACTCCCTCAAACGCAAGAAGATTTTTCACAAGAAAAACTCTTAATGTTGAGTTTGCCTCTAAGTAAAGTAAAACTAGTTGAAGATAAAGGCTTGTTTAGCACAGCTTCCCAATGATCAAGGGCGGGAATATGATAAATGTAGAGTTGCTTTGCCATAACCTTCTCCTACACAAGGTAAACTTCAATTTCCATGTGTTTATTGTGATTATGAAATACTGGATTGTGAGCAATAGACACAACACTTTGATTGTCACAAAGAAGAACAGGAGTAGTAAAGGAAACTTGCAATTCAATGAGTAACATAGAAATCCATGTTAATTTAGTGGAAGTTTGGGCCAAAGTTCTATACTCAGCCTTAGTACTAAAACAAGCAGTAACTTGCTGCTTTCAAGACCACCAGGATATTAAATTCGGACCAAGGAAGATGGTTGCTCCTGAAGTAAAATGTCTATCATCAATCTCTAATGCCCAATCAACATCACAAAGACTTTAAAGGACAAGATTGAGGAATAGATGTAGGCTAAAAATGCAATCCATTAAATAAAGTACAGTTAAGATGTCGTAGTATGCGTTTTAGCACAACTCAATGAGAATCCAATGGTTTGGCCATAAATTGACAAACTTTGTTCACAACAAAGCTGATTTTTGGTCTTGTAAGAGTGACATATTGCAAAGCACCTGCCATTGAGCGATATAAAGTAGGGTTTGAAAATAGATCAATCCCAAACTTGATAACTTGCAATTAGAAACCATAGGGGAAGAAATGGAATGAGCTTCTACCATATGTGTGTTGTGAAGTAAATCTCAAATATATTTGCTTTGAGTCATGATAATAGACTTATTGAGTAAATATTTAATTTCAAGGCCAAGAAAATAATCAAGATGACCAAGTTGTTTTAGAGAAAAAGTTGTATGAAGTTTGGTTGTAATATTTTGAATTAGACTAACAAAGCTACTAATGATTATGATATCATCAACATAGCCCAGAAAATATATAACACGAGATTTCTTTCTATCAACAAAAAGAGAAGAGTCACATTTATTCTTGACAAATCCAAATTGACGAGTAGTTTGCAGTTTGTCAAGCCATTGTCATGATGCTTGCTTTAGTCCATAGAGATCTTTATTTATTTTGAAAACAAGAGATTTGTCATTCACTTCAAATCTAAGAGGTTGTGTCATAAATTGTTTCTTCAAGGAGACCATTTAGAAAGACATTATTGACATCAAGTTGAAATAATTTCTGTCCATAGGAGATAGTAAAAGTAAGAACAATTCTGATTGTGATAGGCTTCACTACTGGAGAAAAGGTTTCATGAAAATCAAAGCCATGTGCTTGATGAAACCCCTTAGCCACCAATCTTGCATCATATTTATGTATAGAGTCATTTGCATTTTCCTTGACTCTAAATACTCACTTACAGCCAACAACTCGTCTATGTGGAGGTAGAGACACTAAGTCCCATGTATTTTGCCGTGTAAAAGCTTCATATTCTCGCTGCATTGCAGCCAACAAATTAGCATCCTTAAATGCTTGCTTAACAAATTAGTTTATGGTAAAGGTGACCATAGCCCCTTAAACCTCAAGCCAAGTTTTAACGTCACATAGCAATTGGAAGCCATCTGACTGTGGTTTAGAGGGGCAGTTAGTGTTAGTTAGTTAGTTAGGGTTGTCATTCTGACTTTTATAATTTAAGAGAAAGCAATGTTTCTAGGTGGTCCTTTCACAAGGATATGCCCTTGGAAGAGAAAAGGAGAATTCTTTCACCCATTTTCTGTAGTCTGTTACATTTCATTCTGCAACTACCAGTTTTTGGGTTCCTAAACAGGATAGACTGTAATATACCACAATAGTTTAGTGAAACCTGTCTTACTTAGTAACTTGTTGATAATATCATTAACTAAAGGTTTTGGCTCTTCTGAAGTGCAAAGTGTACTGTTGAGGAGGATTAAGTGTAGGATAACGAGAGTTGATCTGGAAATTAACGGTGATATTTAACTGAACTGCTTGACAATGATCTTAGGGATAACATGTGTGTGTCTTACTTTCCCCCAGAATGCAATCTTCTTGGTTCTTCAGACTTCAGATATCATGCTTTATTAATTTTCTGACCAAATTAAAGGGGATTATGGCATTCAAATTCCATTTTTGAATTATATGATACAATACATTTTTGAGGTTTTCTTTTTTGGCTTACAAAGTTTGTTGATGGTGTTTGGTATTGATGCTATGATGGACTGTTTAACACTTTGTATCATTTAATTACCACTTTTTAAAAATTATAGTCCATTTTAATGCGGGAATCATTAGATAATGTTTTCTTTTGTTGGTCCCTGTAGCTAGTAAAACTTCCTCGATCTCCAACTGTTGATGAAATTCTGACAAAGTACCTTGAATACAAATCAAAGAAGGATGGCATGTAAGAATTGATTGATAGTTAAAAATTCATATCCTTCCTCCCTTTCTATTCTGGCTTGATAGTTTTATTATTTATTCATCTCGAACATGTAGTTGTTTCTATTATGCAAGCTTGGGACACCTTATACTGACGAGGAAACCATGTACTCTTTCTGTGTGATAACAGGGCTCCTGATTCAATAGGAGAAATTTTGAAAGGAATAAGGTGTTATTTTGATAAAGCATTGCCTATGATGCTCTTATACAAAAAAGAACGCAAGCAATATAATGATGCAATTGTGGATAATGTATCTCCCTCAACCATTTATGGAGCTGAGCATTTATTGCGCCTCTTTGGTATGATTCTCTTTGCTGATTCTAATTGTATTTGAAAAAAGGATATTGTGTTCGTGCACACCCTGTGCTTGCATTGTCTTGGTGGTACACGCTTACTCTTTATCCTCGCTTTTGATTTTTTCTCTTAATTTGAGTGGTTCTAATAGGTCATTCTTTATCTGCTAAATTAAAAGACAATTACTCTTCATCCTCCCTCTCGCCCCCCAAACCCTCTCTTATATATATATATCCCCTCTCCCTCGTGTTTTTTGTTTTGAAGGTGAATTTGAGTAAGTATTAAGGGAAGGTTCTGTCAGCTTAGCTTGATGAAGGTTGAAATTTTGACATTTTTTGTCATTTAATGTTTCATTGCTAGTTGCAAGAATATGATTTTAAGTTTCCATCCCATTAATGTTTTAAGTTACCTAACTTTTTATCTGCCTGTAAAATGTAGACACATTAATGGTCATTTAATGTTTCCTGGCTATTGCAAGAGCTTAGTTGAGTTTCAATTCCATTAATGTATATTTGTACTTCTAGTCATTACGATGATGGCATATAGTTACTATCCTTGATCAACATATCTTATTGGATTTTATAATATGTTTTTCAAAACGATCGTGTATTTTTTTCTCTTGTTCTTGCAGTTAAGTTACCAGAGCTTTTGACTTATGTAACAATTGAGGAGGAAACATTGAATCGCTTGCAGCAGAAATTACTCGACTTTCTCAAGTAAAAACCGAAACCCAGCTCATTTATATATTTAGAAAATTAGATACTACTATTACTATGTAAATCTCATTACTTTTCAAAGTGTTCCACTACATACTACACATATCATCTGAAATAATGCACAATTGTCACACTTATACATTTGTTAATATATTTAGTCGTTAATATATCTCCTTTTCGTAACCTTGATTACAATCTCATGTTGTGGCAACACATTGAAGTTAATTTCCATCCAGAGATCAAAAGAAAATATATGTTTTCGGTGATTAAGTGAATAAAGTAAAATAAATGTGTACTTTCCCGGTATAGTTCACTTGTATATCTCTTTTCCGTTGGGGAATGTATTTCTTTTCCTAATGTTTATTTTAAATTGTTATGTTTAAGGTTTTGCAGCTGATGGTTTTTGTTAAACTTTTTGTAGGTTTTTGCAGAAAAATCAAAGTACTTTCTTTCTCTCAGCATACGAGGGCACCAAAGTCTCTGAAGGAAAAGGAAAGGGGAATGATGAATGAGAAGAAACGTTGAATCCTTGGTCTTCATCCTGTTGTACTCCTAATTGTTATAGACAATATCATCTTTCCCTTGAAAAATTCAGGGAAGAAACTCAATTGTTGTTGTAAGAATATTGACTAATTCATTCTTTAATTTTTAAAGTTTATACAAATACAATGAAAATGTTTGGTGGCTGAGGTGTGTTATTATTATGTTATCTCTTAAGGTCTGGGAGGAATGAGCCGAAAAGGATCTCATCTATGCATGTATCTAGCCTCGAAGTTGGTTGGGCTATCCTCAAATCTTTTTTAATCATGTTAAACTAAGACCAAGTTTGTTTCTTATTTTTATAATTAAAAGACGTCATATTGTTTTTTTTGTTATTAATTTTTTATAAGAAATTATATAAATACGGGTTTTACTTTTAAAATGGTTGTTGATTAAAAGTATTTTATTTTGATTATTTTTTACTTTATACAAGGAACTATGAAAAATAAAAGTTTGTCTTTTACTAATGAAATAAAGTATTATTTTGAATTTCACTTCGTTAGCCCGCATTTATCAATGAATAGGAGTTTTTAATTGTAAAATAATATTGGTTTTTCATGATTTGGTATTTGGTTAGAATTTATTTTAGTCATTAGTATTTCTCTTAGAACATGACGATATTTCTGTTCAAAATAAAATAAAATATAAAATTGAGGATGAAGTTTGTCACATTAAAAAAGAGTAAGAGGATCAAAATTATAATTTAACTAAATGTAAAGGATAAATAAAACACATTTTGTCTTTGTTTTGTTACATGGAAGAAGATTACGACGTGGATTAACAGATAAAAACTAGTTAATCTGTTTACCACTTAAGACGACCCTACTGAGTGTACCGAAACTCTGGGAATGAGCACATTATGTGGTGGGGATGGCATAACGACGAACTGAATGGTTCATTTCAGTTTCACTCTAAAGTGACCCAGACTGATGAAGGACCGGACCAGAACCAGAATAATTAACCTCTAATACAAAGCCATACCTCAGAGGAGCAGACACTGATGATGGTCGGAATCTTCTCTTAGAATTTCCTATCTCAAGATGGAAACGCTTCCTTACCCGATCCCCTCTACTAAATTACACTCCCTTCATATTTACTCCGGTGCTACTCCAATTCGATTTTCTAGGCTCCCTTTTCGCCCTTCCCCATTTTCAATCAAACCTTTATATTCCCCCAAATTACTCTCTCTCCCTCGTCACAGGCATCGCTGCGTCGCTGACTTCTCCAATAATCACCACCACAACCACCACCACGACCATCAAGGTCACCACCACCACGACCATCAAGGTCACCACCACCATCACGACCATGAAGGTCACCACAGCCACCACCACCATCACCACCACCATCATCATCACCACTCGCACGGCGTCGATGGTGCTAGTCTCACTGGGCCACAAAAGGCGGTTATCGCCTTCGCCAAAGCCACCAGATGGATGGACCTGGCAGATATCCTGAGAGAGCACTTGCACTTATGCTGTTTCTCCACGGCTTTATTTGTGGCCGCTGCCATTTGCCCTCATACCTTGCCCAAGCCACTCGTCAGGCCTTTTCAAAACTCTCTCATTTTCATCGCATTCCCTTTGGTTGGGGTACGAAGCAATCTCCCCCCTCGCCCCCCTTCCTTCTCATTCTCGCTCTATTCCTTTCATAGACTATTTTTACACTCTGCATGTGTGTTCGTATCAGGTTTCTGCGTCACTTGATGCTCTTATTGAGATCAGTAGTGGAAAGGTGAACATCCATGTGTTAATGGCAATGGCAGCCTTTGCGTCAATATTTATGGGAAACTCTTTGGAAGGAGGCTTGCTTCTTGCCATGTTTAATCTGGCGCATATAGGTGAGCTCAATTTTGATTCACAAACCGACTTTCAAGTTTCATGTTCTGCAAGAAGTTTGATTAGCTTGTGTGATGGATTCTGCAGCCGAAGAGTATTTCACCAGCCGATCGATGGTTGATGTGAGAGAGTTGAAAGAAAATAATCCAGAATTTGCCCTTGTTCTGGATACCAAGGATGATAAACTCCCCAATACATTTGACTTGGCATATAAGAGGATTCCCGTGCATGATGTAACTGTAGGATCATATATTCTGGTCGGTGCCGGCGAGGTAATTTTTTGTAAATTTGTTGCCTCGTCATAATTTTGAAGTTTGAATGGGTTCAGTGTAACTTTGGTTTTCTTCAGAGTTTAGAAGGTTAAACAGTGACTGATGTCTTGTGATTGTTTTTGATGTTTTCAACTGGATAACCATTTTCTACTGTAAACGTTAACTGATGTTCATAGTAATCCTTGGTGATTTGGATATAGTTAACCTTTGCTTTATGGTGTGTTACCTTGCTGCATAATGAATTAATATTTATGACAAATAAATCATGATTCCAATTCTTTTTATAATGTCCTTAGAATAATTATTAATAGTATGAGAAATATTTATACAACCAAACTTATTTTGCAGCTTAATTTGATCCAGAGTACACCCAACTCTTCTGTAACAAAGTATGTCACCGGATGCTGAAAATGTTAGGGACCAAATATTTGAATACCCTTACAATATTATTTTGTATTAAAAAATTCAAAATCCCTCTTTATCTTTCGTCGTTTAAAGAGCATTCCTGGTCCTCGTTTTCTTTGTCTCCTTTTAATAAATGATGATTTTTCATGTTTCCCTTCCCTCTGCCTGAAAGAGCAAAAACAAAAATAATTAGTTTCAGTCAAACCTTAAGTATCTTCTAATAAATAACACAGACTCATACAAACTCATACATGCACGATTTGGAATTTCAAGTTTTATACAGCAGATTATTGTTGAAGTATAATGGGGATGGTGTTGTGATTAGTCTGTACCAGTGGATTGTGAAGTGTTCCAAGGCAGTGCCACAATTACCATCGAGCACTTGACAGGGGAAGTGAAACCTCTGGAAGCCAAAGTTGGAGATAGAATTCCTGGCGGTGCAAGGAACTTAGATGGGAGGATAATTGTGAAGGTATGTTGAACTGTACGTCAATCTCTAGGGATTTTAGCAATTTTGTATATTCAAAATTTCATAGTCTTGTGTTTATATTTACAATGGAAAAAGTGGTAATAATATTGGTAGTATTGGAAAAAAATCCAAGTCGCGTATTGGCTATAGATAAAGCAAATAAAGCATATATGTGGGGGATAACCCTCATCTTTGTTGGATTTGTGGGAATGATTTAGGGCCAAATCCACATTCTGAAAGTAATTAATTGCAAGTATCACATGTCAGTAACCATTCCTAGTTTTGAGAATATATTTTCAAAGTAATTAATTGCAAGTATCACATGTCAGTAACCATACCTAGTTTTGAGAATATATTTTCATTTATGAAGATTGAAAATTAGGGCAATAAGTCATGCTCACAGCTATGTATGGAAAAGTTACTAGAGGTTGTAGTACTAGTGTTTCTGTAACAGTTTGTCATGTTCAACACTTAAACTTATTTCTAAGTGGGTTTTTGTCTTGTTTAAAATTTGTTTTTGTTGGAAACTAATATAATACAAAATTAATTGATTGCAGGTAACAAAAACTTGGAAGGAATCAACTCTCAGCAAAATTGTTCAGTTGACTGAAGAAGCACAGTCAAATAAACCTAAACTTCAAAGGTGGCTGGATGAATTTGGTGAACGATATAGCCAAGTTGTTGTGGTGCTATCCATTGCAATTGCTGTTATTGGACCACTTCTATTTAAGTGGCCGTTCATTAGTACATCTGGTAATTTTTGAATATTTTTACTGTAGTAGTACTGTACTGGTAATGTTTTTATCCTGTCGTCATTTTTGTTTTTCTGTGTGGGTCAGATATGCCATTCATCCTTTCCTTTAATAATCATTTCATAGAAACTCGGAATTAAAGTAGCAATGGTCAAGCTGCTTACAAGTTATAGGCAAAGGTAGCCCTTGCTTACTAAAATCACAAAGGAAGAGCAGGAAAAGAAAACAAAAATTACTAGAGAGATTCTGCAAATGCACAAAATATCTCACTGCTTCCCAAAACCTCACCATTTTTCAATTCATTTATACACCTTCTCACTCTTCTTCCTCAGATTTATCCCACCTTAGTTAATGCCTTAATTACTCCCCTTACTCCTTCTAATTGATATTGTGCTAGCTATTCAGGTAAAACAACCTCTTTTGTCTCTTTCTCTGTTGTGAGGATAGGCACTCCAATTACCTTTCCGACTTTGTTCCTCATTTCATACACATTCAATCCTCCCTTCAACTTCAGAACCAGCTTTATTATGGGCATAGCCCTTTGTTTCTTTGTCTTTGATGGATTTGGGCAAGGCATGTATCGTGGTTAACAAGTGGTACTAAAGTCTCCTATTTATTAATGTTATGCTACTGTAATTATAACCAATTTATAAAGTTCTCAATTCCCATGATTTCTGCAATCCTTTTGTTAAAAGGATTTAGTATCCTAAAAGTATGTTGTTGCATATCTATATATGACGTAACTTCCATATGTCATCTTATTTAGTCTCTGATTGATGTAGCTTGCAGAGGTTCGATTTACAGAGCGTTAGGGCTTATGGTGGCAGCATCACCTTGTGCCTTGGCAGTGGCCCCATTGGCATATGCTATAGCAATCAGTTCCTGTGCCAAAAAGGTACCAGTTATCTACTCAATTATATAAATTAATGTCAAAATATATTTAAAAATTTAATATCGTATATGAAATCAGAGGTGTAAGCAGGTCTTGATCCACCTGTGATTCCAATCAATTCAATCCAATTCAGTTTACAGTTCAGTTGTTTGGGTCATTGGTTGATCTGGGTTTATTTTGGTTGATCAAGTAAAATTATAATTGGGATATGTGGTCTTGCAGAGGTTCTCAATACATTCTTTCTCGCACTCTCTCTTAATGATTAAAATTTATTGAAAGCTACACATAAGAGCAAATCATTGAATTAGACGTGGGTATCAATTTTTTGTAATTTCCAATAAATTTTAATCAATGAAAGATAGTGAGTCCAAAAGAAGAGTGTGTTTCTAGTATTTCTATACTTACAATATTAATAATAAAATAATAATTATTTTAATTCTATTAGTATGTTATGTTTGCATAGCCCTAATCTAAATAACTATTGACCAGTTTTGTCAAATTTTCCAAGGTTTGAAGTATCAAACTGTCTATATTCATCTTTTTTATGTGAATCAAGTAATTGTTAAGGTTATTTGGGACATGTATTATGCCATTTGCTATATGTATTTGGAAAATATTTTGTTTGTGATAGTATTGGATTTGGAGAATTAGACTTGTATTTTAATTTAGAACGTGCAATGTTTTGATTTTTGAATAAGTTTAACTAATTAGACACTTTTTGTATTTTTTTTATATTTTAGAATATATTATTATTTTAATCAGTCGATCTAATTACCCATTTCAAACCAACTTGATGAAGTTCAAGTTGCTTTGGTTTGTGTTGCTTAACAAAAAACAGAAAACAAAAGACCCAACCCAACCCGACTATGTTTCATTGGATTGAGTCTAGCATTAGACCAAACTCAACCCAAGTCAGGCCACTTACACCCCTTTATGAAATTGCTCTTCGATTCTGAAGTATTTGCATGTCATTATGATTTCATGTTTTTCATTTTTGTATTCATCAATATATTTTGAAGACTTATAATCCTGCAGTTTTTTTAAAATCTTATACTAAATATTTATAATTTCCTAAGTTAGTGGGATCCTTGAGCTTGGGCCCTAAGTCAAAAGTCAAAGATGTTATCAGGAGTTAGTCCATTGCTGGGTTACCTGCTTTGCCACATTTCGTGCACATATCCTTGAGCATGACAGGTTGTGTTGGAAAAGCACTTTAATTGTAGTTACCACCAGCTTGCCATAATTGTTGTGTTGGTGGGGTGTGTTGAAACCTACAACACCTACAGATAAACATATAACACTTAGACTTCCTCACTTTACAAGATAGTATTAGAGTTTATCCTAGATCTATTGTTGAGTCTCTTGCATTAGCTCTAGCCCATAGCCTTGTCGTCATGTTGGAAACTCAGCTTAATTGTCGTCACCATTGACTTGCTTTAGGAACACTTCTACTGTGCTAGGTTTGAGGGTGGGGGTTGTTTAGTTCGACATTAACAAAAGATTTGATATGACCATTGTAATCCATGTAAAGCTTAATCAATCCTTATCGTACATGTCAATTTTTATGGGATTGACTTATATCCTAAGCCAAACTTTAAGACCTTGTGACTGCTGTTGTGAAATCTTAATCATCTAGGCTGATATTAGCATCTAAATTTCTATTTACCCATTTTGAGAAAGATGAAAGAGCTTTCATTAATTGTCATGCAAAGAACTAGCTTCTAAGCCTTTGTAAGTCAATTATTGTACATGGAGCAGAGTGTTCTTTTTTTCTAGTGCCAATCTCCACAGCCACATTATTCTAAGTAATCATGTAAGCACCAAATATGAACTTTAAACTTGATCCGACTTGTGAATTGTGATTGAAGAAAAACTAAGCCACGAACTAGTTTGATTTGTTCTATAATAAGGAAAAAAGTAGTCTTAAAGATCATGAAACTAACTTTTACTGCTTGACTAAAGACTCTCGATGAGGTCTGTCAATAATAAGGTGAATTGAATGGAAGAATTTCATTACACAATTCAAGCCCTTTAGATGGTATGTTTGTTGGTTTGAGTGAAGTAGAAAGTTGATCAATTTTTTCGAGAATTTTGAGGATGGGGATGCTTTTTTTATGGTGGGTGTGACAGTTAACTCAATTTGCAGGGGATATTACTCAAAGGTGGGCATGTTCTCGATGCTCTAGCTTCTTGTCGTACTATTGCATTTGACAAGACAGGGACTTTGACAACTGGTGGACTTGTATTCAAGGCAATCGAGCCCATTTATGGTCATCATGTTAGAAACAATGAATCAAATTTTTCTTCCTGTTGCATTCCCACCTGTGAAAAAGAAGCTCTTGCGGTTGCTGCAGCTATGGAAAAGGGTACTACACACCCTATTGGAAGGTAACATTTTGAATGTACTTTATTTATTTTTATTTAAATTATAAACTCTCCTTTTACCAGCTACAATTGTTCTTGTGAGTTCTCTAGGAATTGAATTCTATTCGTCTAATGAAAATAGAATTGGAATATATTATATGAAACGTAAACTAATGGGTTTATGGCCCAAATACCACTACAGTACACTAACACTCCCTCTCAAGCTGGAGCATATAGATTATATGCCTCAAGCTTGTTACACATAAACGTTATTCAGCAGGCCCTAATAGACTTAGTGAAAATATTAGCTAGTTGTTCAATAGAACTAGTGTACATTACAAGCAAAAAAAACTTTTTCTGTAATAAATGACAATCTACCTCAATATGTTTGCTCCTCGTGAAAAATTGGATTATGATAGAAAATTTCTATCAAATTCAGTATATTATGAAGTAAAAGGCAAAAGAAAAAGAATAGGACTAAGCTCCCAACCAAAGAAACCCTTTGAGCTCCAATTACAATTCAAATAAAACCCTATCTCCAATATTCCTTTATTTTCCTCTATAATAGATTCCACTATCTTTTCTCTCCTGTAGCTAACTCCTCCTTCCCATTCTGCTTCTTATCTAAGGTGAGAATTAAGATCCTGGGTATTTGGGCCATTGGATATACACCTTAATAGGGTTCTCCATATTACTGCTTGAGATCCGTAGTACTTGGATTACAATCAGATTGGAAGTAATACAAAGAACAATCTGATTATCACAAAACTTCATTTGAGGGACCTCTACAAATTTTAATTCATGAATAAATTGCTTGATCCAAATAAGTTCATAGGTGACCAAGGCCATAGCCTGATACTTAACATTAACACTAGATCTAGCTACAATCTCTTGCTTCTTACTTTTCCAATATACATTATTACGTCCTACATGAACACATTATGTTGGGGTAGATGATGAATATCTATTCTGATCAGTATCTGAGTAGTTGATCGGACATTTATGTTCATAAAATGAACCTTGACCAAGAGATCATTTGAATAGTTGTATGAGTAGTTGCATCCTAATGACTATCTTAGAGAGATTGAAGAAATTCCGCTGAAACAACACAAGAAATATCTGGAATTGTTATAGTAGTGTAACTTAGCCTACCAACTAGCCTATGATATCTTCCCAAATTAGTCAAAGACTTCCCCTAACCAAAATAAAGTTTAAATATTGGTTATTGTGGTGCAATATTTTGGTGGGTTTTAGTCGTAACGCAACTGTAATGACATCCCGTTGTGGAGCCACAAGAAATGCCATTGTGACCGCATTGCATATCATAGGTCTTGTGCCGTAGATTGGGCATAAAATAGGTGGCAAGGTCGCAAAGGCAGAGGCCATCACGGATCAGGTGGGCATCTATATTGATGAATCAAAATGACATTGTAGGTCTCCGGTCTAAGGAGACAAAATCAAATAGATGGAATTGGGCTTTGTGGGTCTCCACTGTCTATCATGTTTGAATTGGTAAACACTTAAAATCGCACATGACCATTTAAAAATAACTCAGGAGTAAATGTTTTCCATGTGTTTATTTCTCCTGTTTATTTATTTTATTCTATTGTTTTTTACTTGGGTTTCCTTAGTTTAATTGGCCCTACACTAGTGAAAATTATTAAGTGGTTTTGGATTACCACATGTCTATGGTCCCAATCAATGTTTATAGCACATTCAAAATTCTCAATTCGTGAGAAATAAGTGATAATACTTGATTGTGTACTATAAAGAGAATTGTAGGACTACGGTGATAGAGAATCACTTAAAAATTTTCAACACTGTTCTTTTGTTCCATGCCCGCCCAACCTTTTAGCAATCAACACAATCCTCGCTCTCAAAACTCAAAACAAAAGCTACTCCACTCCACCATTTTCCAGCAACACCTCTAATTTCGTAACAATTACTTCTTTTATTTTTTACCCCTCTCAACCACTATGTGGCTTTTGCTATTTCCCCGCAATGCTATATGCTGTATAATAGTGGCTTTTGAACTTTTAGATGATTAACAAGACTGTTCGTAGTTTGACATGCAAGTTTCTTCAATTCGCTCTTTCTTTGAGAAACAACACTTCAATATTGGACCAATTCAATTTCCAAAAAGTATTGAAGTAAGCTCTTGGTCTAAAGTTGATGGACCAAATGTTTGTTCAATTTTTCAGAACAATTCTGATCATGTCTTGTTATGATAATAGCACCAACATAAATTTCTAGATAGAGATGTTATGTATATCAAAGATTGCAGGACTAGAATCAGAACAAGACATGCCAAATTTTTTAACATAGCTAATCTTCAAACCAAAGCATGAGGCAACCATAAAAAAGCATGAAATTTAGAAACAATAGTAAATTTTCCTTGAGCAACAAAGCTAGTTGGATGCTTCATGTAGATGTCCTTTTGAAGTTCATCATGAAGAAATGCATTCTTGATATCAAACTAAAACATGGGTCAATGGCAGATTACAACGATGGGAAAGAAGAGACATCAAAGGACATCTTGGCAGTAGGAAAGAAAATATTTGTATAGCCTTATTGTTGGCCATTAACTTGCGTGTATCCTTAACATGACATGCCTTAAGCCGATCAACCTGATCAATATGATCGACTTTAACAATGTAAATCCAATGGCAAGCAACAAGAGTTTTACCAAGAGGAAGAGGTACCACCCTATGTGCCATTAGCACGAGGAATAGTCATCTAGTTCACCATGGCCTAACACCCATCTGTGATGTAAAAGAGCTCTTTGGACTTTTAGGACTAGGGACTAGACAGGAAGGAGCTAAAAGCACAAGATGCCACATAGACAAGCTATGATGACTACGAAAATTTTAAATAGGATTAGGGTTATAAGTAGAACGAATATCTTTTCTAATGATAATGGGAATATCATCACTGGAGATGGATCTTCAGTAAGTGTAGGCGTTGGAGCAAGAAGTGAGCGAGTGGAATAACTTGGGGATCTATGCGATCTCTGCAGTGATAAACCTGTATGGTTTGTTTGTACCTTGTAGATTGACAGACGAGGTTTCTTGATTGGAATCATTAGCTTTGACTCTTGTTGAATCTAATATTTTGAGCAAAGAGGCTTTAGAAAGAAATCCTCTTCGCTACTTTTTTAAGAATGCATAATTTATGTAATGTAGGCTGAAGTTTACCTTAACTATAGGAAGTGAAAAAAAGGAAAATACGAGTAAATTACTTCTAACCTACAATAGCTAGGGATTCGTATATCTATTACTAACTTATTGAATGCTAATCCCTTTCAATGAGATTCTCCACAAAACAATTCAATTCTTTGAATGCCATCTTAAATGTAACAATGAAGCGTGATATTAAACTGATTATCTCTTTTTAATCCTTGTGCATTTCTTTTTCTGTAAAATGAATTGCAGAGCTGTGGTTGACCATAGTGAAGGCAAAGACCTCCCATCTATTTCCGTTGAAAGTTTTGAATACTTTCCTGGTAGAGGCCTTACTGCTACTGTTAACAGCATTGAGGTATGTTGTTATTATATGTGTTGCTTAACCTGCTATGTATGGTGTTATTAAACTGCTACTTAGATATTTATTATGCATGACATGACCATGTATTGTTAGTATCTCAAGCTCATATTGCATACATTTGTCATAGAGACTTCATTCTTGTTTCATTATTTTGCATTGATTTTTTTATATATATTAGCGGAAACATAGGTGTTGCTTGCCTGCGCGTCTGCATTTTGATCATGCTATCCTATTTTATTTTAGTGAGTTAAAAATTTAGTGTTTATGTTAATGTTAGTTTTATGTATAACAGACAACAAAAATTGGAAAGGGTTTGGATTGAGAGGAAGGAGATAAAAGCACAAGATGCCATAGACAAAAAAAAAAATTCTGGTGTCCTTACATGAATGAAAAATGAAAAGTTAAAATAGTAAACGACAGGTGAAAGGTTGAACAAAAGGCAGAGGAGTGAAGTCTTGTAGTGTGTGGTTACGTTTAAAAAAGTTATTAGCTAAGATTAGTTAAAAATGTGGACAACAATACTGAATATTTGTGGGATGAGAGGATGTTACTTTTAAGGCAGTTTTGTGGATGTGACAGTTTCTTAGAGCATTTGGAAGATAAATATTTGTAATATTAATATTTATTGAAGGATAAACCAGGAAAATAAAATGTGTACATTAAATAAAATACCCTATTATATATTGTTATATATATATATATATATATATATATATATATGTATATTATGGATGCTAGAGCAAGTGCTTTGTTTATATTATAATGGGACCCATTTAGTGATTTCCAAATATCAACAGTTAGTTACAAGTTGGTTATATAGTATATGAATAGTTATAATTAGTTAGAACAATTGGTGAGTAGGGATGGGAAAAATAGCCGCATCTGTGGATAAACCTGTAATGGGTATTTAGTGGGTTTTCTAAACAAGTACCCGCACTATTGGGTACCCACTACCCGTAAAATAATAGAAATACTCTTACACTGAGGTACTAACTTAATCTTTTCAATTAGAAATGTATTATTAGGATAGTTTTAACAAACTTATTTTCTCTTTTATGGTATTTCAAAATTAAAGGTGGTCAATGTGAAGTTAATGAAAAAGAAAATATAAATTGAAAATTTTCTAATTTTTATTTATTTGATGTAGTTTACTTGTTAGTTTATTTTATATTTTACTGAAATTTTTCTTTCAATTTATTTTATTGGAATTTTATAGACTAATTTGTATTTAAATTTATGTTTTTTGGACATATGTTTTATTTTTTGTTACTAAAAAATAGTATTTTTTTAATTTCTTTGAATTGAATGCCCATAAATATCTGCAAGTATTTTTTAAACTCGTGGATATTTGTCAAAGAGCGTACCCAGAGGTTCTTGGGAATGCTTGAGTGGGTTTTCTACATGCGGAGCTGGTACGGACTAGCTACTACCCGCACTTGTTGCCATTCCAGTTAGTCTGGTAGTTAGCTAGCTAGTTAGAGAGGGTAGGGCATAAGTTTAGCTTTGGAGGAGGTGCAGAAGATCACAATTGGATTCAATCTTGTTTATTACCTACAAAATTATGCACAATGGAGAGATGAATTGCTAAAATTAGTGTGGGTTTGGGTATTTTAGCACACAGCTCACGACATGCCCACATATTTGATTATTTGATATATAATAAATTTAAGTAAAAACATAGTGCTTATAAATTAAGACTGCTGGAAATTACATACAGAGTAAAGTAAATAGGGTAATTATGGTCTTCAAAACTTTTTGGCAGTCGCTACAAGTTCTTATATGTTCTTGAACAATCTTTAGGGTATGGATTTATAGAGTTAGCACTGGTGTTTAATAATTTGATTTGACTCAAGGTGAAGTAAACTGCCAAATTTTAAATTGCCACCTTTCTATAGGATGCATTTACTTCATTATACACGTTGATGACATTGTTATTATAGGTATTCATCACCATGGCTTCACTCCAATCAAGCATGATTTTGTCACCCCTTACAGATAAATATTTTTATCTTAGGTTGAATCGAATGCCTTGTGAAGTAGTATAATCCAAGAATGGTAATGTGATTTCTTGAAGGAAGTATGCAATGGATATTTTAGATAAAACAAACTTAATGAGGACTCAACATGTTGGAACTCCAATGAGTTGCACACCGAACTTTTGCTTAGTTAACGAGAGTCTATCTTTAACCCAAAGATATAGGAAAGGTTGATTCAGAAACTGAATTATCTCACAAGTCTTCCTTTAGGATATTTGGATGCAATAATCCACATTCTAAAGTATATTAAGGGGGCTCCAAGGAAGGTCTCTTATATGAAGGCCAAGGTTGTATTTATTACTTATAAGGGATATTCTAACGTTAGATTAGGTAGGCTCTCCTAATAACCGGAGGCTTGCTTTCTATTATTGCATCTTTATTGGTGATAACATGGATGCAAACAATGAGTTTAGATATTAGCATATGATTTATCTAATAGGCACCCAATGACTCATGGAATTCATCCTTAAAAGCTGTGGAGGGAGAATAAAAATCAAAGATAATCCACTAAACATCCCATACTACTCGAGGTGGGATGTAGACACCCCATAATATCGAAGTCCCTATGACAGCATCATTCCTAAGAGTTGAGTATCAGTTACTCACACCCTACAACACTTCTTTCGATGATATTTCGCTAAACTTTCTGATTGGTTAGGAATCCTTTAGCATTTAGAATCTCTGTAAGTAACATTGTTCGAAACATTGACAACTAGCTTTGATACCTAATAAGCACTCAAGCACTTGAGAAACCCTGCCTGGGTACTTCCATGGATCCCAAAGTTGCTATCCACTTTAAGTTTGGGTTTGAAATCAAGGCATTTTCTTTTATACGCAGGTTTGAAATCAATGCTATATAGAACTAATTTCTGTAATTAACAAACCCATGAGTTACCAGGGAGAATAAACCATTAACTGACCAGTTAGCATTAACTAGGGGGAAAATATAAAATGAGTGCAAGACAATAATTCAATATTTATTTGAACCAACCAGTCTGCTCCATTTTATGTAAGATTTCGGCTAAAACCATACAAGAGTTGTAATATGCCTCTTTACGAGTGTCTAGTAACCATGTAAGCGGTAATTGGTAATTTGACTGCAAAAACAATAAGAAATTCCATATGGAATATTATTTCCAATGCCACAGAATCCAGTAGCTTAGGTAATGATTAAAATTTCAGTCCAATTTATTAAAGCTATTTCATAAACAGTTATACTAGAAGAAAATACAAAAAAATGAAATGAATTTTCCCATATGCTAAAATTAGCTTGTATATCAAACTAATTTCAGAAGTTTTTTTCATTTTAATTTATCAAAAGGTTGATTTTAAATGTATGGAAGCTATAATTTTAGCTTACGAGGGAAACTTAGTTCACTTGTTTTTATTTGCTTGTAAGTTTTATGGAAAAGCTTATTGAAACAAAATCTTAATGTTGGTGCATTAGAGATATATTAACTCATACTCATAAAAAGATAGAACTTCCTGTAGCTTACATAATAAACTTTATAGCTCAATACAAACATTTCTTTCCACCCAAAATGGATGAAAGTAGAAAACGAGGAATTGATTCTAATTCCCATTTTATGAAAAATGTAAATGTCTTGAGAAAAAATTGGTCCCTTGGACGACTATTCATTACTAACATCGACAAATAGAATAATTGGAATGCTTTTCTTATATATTTTATTTGTGAAATGACAAGTAAAATGACTCAATTTTTTTTTTATTATAGTCAGGAAGTGGAGGTGCCAAACTATTAAAAGCATCACTTGGGTCTATAGATTTCATCACTTCTTTTTGTCAATCTGAAGATGAGTCAGAAAAGATCAAGGAAGCGGTTAATACATCTTCTTATGGAAGTGAATATGTTCATGCTGCCCTTTCAGTTAATCAGAAGGTGCTACAGTGTAATCTACTCATCTTTTTTTGAATTTTTTCTGGGAAAGAAGGGATGATGCTTTAAGCTTTTTCATAGATCTGTCCAGCTGGAGAAGCTGACAGCATACCCAAATCTTTGAACTTCTCTGGCCTGTTTACACCCCCTCCATTAAGTAAAACACATTAAGCCTTTCCCATTTGATATGCTACCCTCTCACTCTCAACAGTCTCCACCGGAACCTAACTGACTGATCTCTTGATGCAGGTAACATTGATTCATCTAGAGGATAGGCCTCGTCCTGGGGTTTTTAACGTTATTCAAGAATTGCAAGATGAAGCAAAGTTTCGTGTGATGATGTTAACCGGAGATCATGAGTCTAGTGCAAGGAGAGTTGCAAGTGCTGTGGGCATCAATGAGTTTCATTGCAACCTGAAGCCTGAAGATAAGCTGAGTCATGTGAAGGATACCTCAAGAGATATGGGTATTTTCCTTGATAAAAGTATCTTTTTATGGATTGTCTTCTGTAATGCATACTTATGTTTATTAATATTTTTGGTACTTGCACACTAATGGTTCGTTTCCGATAAGTTTTTTTGGTCCCCGCTTGTAGCTTTAAGTAAATTGTGCAGAACTGAAGCGTAAAATATTACCTTTACATGCTTCACTTTCAAGTCTTGTTTTGTTGGTACCTTTGTTGATCAGTCATGAGACTCGTCATTTTTCTATGATGAGAGTATTTTCTTAACTAGGTTCCTACATAATATTTTGACTGAATCGCATGGATGTCTTTCACACATATGTTAATGTGTGTTCTATTAAGCCATTTTGTTTATACCTCTGACAGGGGGAGGCCTAATTATGGTGGGTGAAGGCATCAATGATGCTCCAGCACTAGCTGCGGCAACTGTTGGGATAGTTCTTGCTCACCGCGCTAGTGCAACAGCCATAGCTGTTGCAGATGTATTGTTGCTTAGAGAAAACATTTCTGCAGTGCCATTTTGTATTGCCAAGTCTCGCCAGACAACTTCACTGGTAGTTTAATAGAAGTAGTTACAATACATTATTTCGTCAGCTCTTGGATGCTGTTGACTTATATCTGAATGTACATGCAGATTAAACAAAATGTGGCTTTGGCATTGACGTCCATAGTTATGGCTTCCCTTCCATCAGTTTTGGGATTTCTGCCATTGTGGTTAACGGTATGAAAATTCAATTTAAATACGTTTGTATGCCTTTGGTGGCACTATATCCTAATGTTGCGAATGACTTGAACAAGCATATTTTTGTCTGGTTGTGATAACAAATCTCTGAACTCACTATCATTTTAGTAAAGATTGTCACTGGCTGTGGCTATACCAATATCACTTCGTTGAGGCAACTCCCCACCCTTGGCGTAAAAAAAGAGTAAATGGAATTTAATAGGTGCTACCTCTATAATTAAAGTATACTTGGCTTAACTTATTTGTTGTAGTGATTGTTTAGATTGCCGTTCCCAGCCAGGGAATGTATGTTGGTTGTCCAGTGAGACAAGTATCTCAATTGTATCTTTTGATCTAAAATAGTTTTGGAGTTTTCAAACGGTAAGACAAACATAGGCATAACTACTCTGAATTATTATACATCTCTCAGATTAGCTTTTGAATGATCCCACTACCTTAATTGCATGATGTTCTTCTTTTAAACTTGTTTTCCTTGGTTGCTCTATAATCATGTCTCTTATTTATCCTTTACATGCATGCAGGTTCTTTTACATGAAGGTGGAACCTTGCTTGTCTGTCTCAATTCCGTACGTGCTCTGAATGAACCATCTTGGTCCTGGAAGCATGATATCTTACATTTGATTAGCCAGATTAAATCTTGTCTTCTGTCTCTCAAGACAAATATCACGGGCCCAAACAGTATCATAACGGCGAATTTGTAATGTAGCGTTGTAGAATATTGCATATTTTTAGTGTATTAAAGAAAGTGCAATCTCCCTTTCCTTGTACATGTTTTGGCATCTTTTTCATCTCAAAAAATTGAACGATGCCTTCTGTTTCAGGTTAGTTTCGCTTTCTTTAGTCCTCTATTTCCCATTCAAATGGAATAAGAAAAATGGAATTTAAGGGGAAAATGTGCATGTACATTTCGCAGTCATAAAATAATATTGACATGAAGAAATATCGACGCAAAGATCAGTTTACTACTCATATTGACTTTAGAAATTTCATCTTAAGCATTTACTTTGCGATGAAAGGCTTTTCTTTCGTGGACTTGGTAATCACCTAACAGTAAAAACTACGGTTTTTCTAACGTGTGTGCAAGTAAATTTTTTATTTAGAATTGTGCTGATGTTAAATCCACTAGTCATTTGATGCATTTCTTTTCATATTAATTAAGACATATTTAAATTTTTATTAGAGTTGTTGATCGATTTCTTATCATATTTCATTGATTAATTTTCTTTACCTTTATTTTTTTTTATCTTCACTTTGATGATAAATGTATTAAATAATTAAAGGCTGATAGTAAATGGCAAGTTGTTTTATTCAAGGTATAAATGTATTCTTTGTCCCATACTAAGTAAATGATTTATTTTGGTCAAACAGATTATAACATTGAATCTATGGTATGAGGTATAAACGACATTATGTGATGTGACAACGACATATGAAATGATAATGGCATTTTGTGATGTTGCAACGTTTTCATTTGTCCATTGTGTGGCATGCTATGCCATTCGAAAATAATGTCACAAAATACAGTATGTCAATTTAAAAATTAATAATGGACAAACTATTAGTTGTTGAATTAGATTTCGTTGATTTGAAAAGGGTAAGGACTTAATCATTAAAGTTACAAGATTAAAATCACCCATGTGTAAGACTATACAGATTAAAAAAGCAATCTAGCCATTAGATTTGAGGATAACTTTTGATATATGGTGTGTTTTATATTATTTGTCATATCTAAAAAAATGTGCTTTAGCATTTTCATTTTATATTATGATATTTTCACAGTGATAAAATTGTTAACTAGAATAAAAACGCCAATAGAATAAGAAGATATTAATTTGTATACGTTTTGAAAAAGAGTACCTTATTATTTTCAATTTTTAAAAATTAAAAAGTGTATTATTTTAAATGGTCTGAATAGTTTATACAGATCATCCAAACAATATCCTTAGTAGTGAAGTATCTTGCACAATCCCTTACCAAATTTCCATAATTTGTGGTAGTGGCCTGAGAAGGAAAGAAAAAACAACGAAAACGTAAAACGTGAAACGAAAGGGCTTGTTGGCTCATTTTGTTCACCTGCTTCTGCTAGAACTCTAATTTGTGATTGGTATAAAACCGAAAATTCAAATTTTTGTGGAAGTACCTGCTGCTTAAGACCGGTGCCAAATGCGAAATACACAAAAGCCAGTTATTTTGAATCACCTAAGCAATTATAGTTTGAAATTTTAGACATGATACAGCTTTAAATCTACGTGCCTCCAAAAAAACTGGTGTTGCCAATTAGATGTATGAAAGTCTTTAATTGAAGGTTTCATAACACGGCAGAACCTTGCGTTACGTTACAGTTAATTTGACTGCTACCTCTGAAAGCAATTATAGCCCAAAATTTATGATCGTTGACCATTCAGAGCTTGAAGCAGAGAGATCCATTGTTGGTTGAAGCTGCTTTATACTACCCTGCTACTGCTTCTGAAAGTAATTATAGCTCAAAAATTATGGTTGTTGACCGTCCGGAGCATCAATCTTGGATAAATTGCTTTCTTCTAAACTTCTACCTGCCATTTTAATGTCTATTAGGGAAAATAATATGGTTTTATCTAATTTTAAAAATAAGAACCATTGTTTAACTTTTATACTAAGTGGTGATAGCTTCGTACAATGATTATGTAATTTTAGAGGAGCAAACCTAATGCAATTTAATATATGTATTTCGTATTGTTTTTATGATTCAAATTAAAGTTGTATGTTGAAAATTACGGTGACATTTAGTGTAAACATTATTTTACCTAAACATGGAATGGAATAATATCACAAAACTGTTGACTAAAGTTTTTTTAAATGTGTAATTGAAACCTTATATATA
>Ga0123340_1000423_pt1 | contig 27329 bp, 13 predicted proteins | sample SirMexnodulemix_FD_89961 | JGI IMG/M metagenome (GOLD analysis project Ga0123340, IMG submission 89961) | Root nodule microbial communities of legume samples collected from Mexico - Siratro Mexico nodule mix | ecosystem: Host-associated > Plants > Roots > Nodule | place: Mexico: Nepantla...
GAGTCATGTTTGTAGTGTGTTAGATTCTTTTATTATGATGATACATGAAATTGAATGTTTTTGATTTGTTAAAATTTGGTTAGCTTACCCTTTTCTTTGGTTGTATTGTGTTTGATTTTCTATATGTGATGATCGTGTCTTGACACGGGAGCAGATGGTGCTGCAGATGGATCTTTGGGAGATCATCTAGTTTGAAGGATGCTGTTAGGAATAGTGCATTATTTTGAAAAAAAAAAACTTATATATGATATTGTAAATATATTTTGAAATTTCAGTTTAGCTTTATTATGTAATTTTGATATATGTTAACTATGGGATACTGTGAGATACACATGATGATAATACTTTAATTGTCATAGTAGAAGCTTTAATTTTGTGGGGTGTTACAGGATTTGTCACACAAACTTTTTAATTTAATTTATCGAGTAACTCTCTATCAAAAATTTTTAATTTAATTTATCAAACAATTATTAATCAAAATTTATTGTACAAATTTCTAAAATATTGTGATTACACTAATTTTAGTACTTTAGGTATTATCAAGCTCGAAACACACTACCAACATGCATTCCTATTCATGATGGCCTTATATAAATATAGATAATTATTGGTCAGTCATTGCATTTTATTGATATAATATGAGTGAATAGTTAAGTTTAATATGTATTGTGAGACCATGTCATTCTAAATTTCTGCACTAATAGTGGACATTAATCTCAAGACAATCTTTCATTTCCTCTAATCCTCTTTAGTCTTTAAGACCTTCTTTAAACTTTATTCCTCTGATCCTCTTCAGTAAGACCTTCTTTAAACTTTATACCCTAGTGTATTTCCATAACTATTCATATGTGACTTTAACTATTGTAGATAACACTATCTTTACATATTTACATATTTTTCACAATCTCAACATATTCATATAATTATAGTTTAACAAATTTTCATATTTAATATACAACATAAAATTTCAGAAGAATAATTATAAACCCATATATAACAATTGTATATCAAACTTCCTTCAAAATTTTCTAACAGCACAATCACTTATATCAATAATAATATCTCAAAATTCAAGTAATAATTATTGGAGATCAAACATCTGTGTACTCAATCCAAAATCGCATAATTCTCATCTCTTTGAACATTTGAACATAAATCATGGGACTTTCAAGATTCATATATTTCCATCGTTTATACATTTAAAAGATTAAAAAATATATAATTTATGTACTTAAACAAACCAAATAAATTATTTACAACAAACATCTATAGTATTTTTATATTAAAAATGAAAAACTTATTTTATTTATAAATTTTTCTACAAAATTTTGTTTTAGGTAATTCTTGAACCTAACTCTAGGTTTTATATTCCCCGAATCCATTTATGATCCCAAAATTATCCAATAAACATTGTATAATTACAACCAAAACAAGACTCAGTCAAAAAATTTATAAATAAAATCATAACGATGGAGTTTAGAATTTGGAGTGAAGTTCTCAAACTTCAAAAGACTTTATTAAGAGTGATACTTTGAAAGGAAGAGCTCGAGAATGTTTTTTTTTCTTAATAAAATCAAACGAGAAATAGTCCTTAAAATCAAAGAAAAAAGATAACCTACAAAAATTATTAAAAGCATTAAAATGAGAAAAATCAATGTCTTTGGATTAAAGGTCTGTTTTACGCTTTTGAACCAAAATCCAGTTTGACCCAACAAACATACACAAATGGTGATTCCCAAAACTAAAATTAGGTCATTTAATAAGATTGGACGGAGGAAAAAAACAAACATTAGATCATATTCGAACTCCTATTTTCATTAAAAAAAAAAAAGGGCATGAATCGATTGAATACGAAATTATTTTTTTAAGTATACATATAAGGAACTATTTCCAAAATTACTTACCCATTAGAAAATAGATTTTCAATTAGAAATCAGGATTTTTTTTTGTGCAAGTGAAGAAATAAAATGAAAACTACTAAAATAATTTAAGAATTCAGTTTCTTTTATCATTAGAATAGAGATTAATGAGTATTTTTAATCTTATATAAAAAAATCCTCTAAAAAACTTGGATATGCTTTAATGCCCAAAACCACATTTCTTTTATTATGAAATTTCTTGCAAGTCGGACGCGTTCTTCCTGAGTTTGTCCTGCACACTCATATTTTTTCAAAATATCAGAAGTATATTTTTTAATATTCTTTTAAATTGAACAATTTAAAATATAATTTATATATTTTGGATTGTATAAAAATATTAAAGTCATATACTGCAAAGGGCCAACGAGAAATGAAGACGTATGTTTTATTAGATTGTGAGAGATGAGGTAAATACATACGATATAAATAGGATTTAGATGTTACTGAAAGTGGAAGCAGGAAATGTGATTGTCTATTTAGACTACGAGGAAAACTGGTGAAGGGTACAGAATGATGCATTTTAAAGTTACTTTGTAGGTCTCACAATCATGACTTGACAGATATTTTGACGGGTCATCCACATGTGGGTAGGTTGGCAAATGATGAGAAGAGCATGCTGGTTGATATGACTAAGACTTTAGTCAAACCGAGAAATATTTTGTTAACTTTGAGTATAACGAGAAGGATGTGACAACGATAAAGTAAGTTTATAATACCATGAATACATATCGAAGAACAGAACGAGGTCACAAAATAAAAAATGCAACATTTGATGATGTTGCTTGAGTGAGACATGTATCTTCACTGGTGTAGGTTTAATGAAGGCACAAATGTGGTGCAAGATTTGTTTTGGGCATACCAAAATTTAGTTAAGTTACTAATTCATTTCATATTGTATTAATAATGGATGGTACTTATATGACAAACAGGTAAGACTTCCATTACTTGAGGTTGTTGATGTGACCTCAACCGGGTTGACATTTTCTGTGACATTTATTTTAGTTGAAGCTGAATGTGAAAGCAACTTTGTTTGGGCCCTTGAAAGATTAAAGGGTTGTTTATGAGAGTTTATGCATATCCTAAGGTAATAGTAAGTGATAAAGATCTTGCTTTGATGAATGTCATTGGAGTTATGTTTCCTAAAGCTTATAATGCTTTTTGTCGCTTTCATATTGACAAAAATGTCAAAGCAAAGTGTAAAATGATAGTCCATCCGAGGGATCAAGTATTGGAAGCTTAGGGATCTGTAGTTGATTGTGATGATGTACAACAATTTGAAGATCATGTCCAAGCCTTTCAAGTTGTTTATTCTCCATGATCCATATTTGTTGATTATGTCAATGGTAGTTGGCTAATCCCACATAAAGAAAAATTTGTGAAGGCATGGACAGATAAGTTGATGTACTTAGGTAACACAAGAAGTAACATGTATGAGTCCTAAACATGCGTGTCCATTAACTTAATTTAAAATGAATGTCCATTAACTACAAAAGTTAACAATGATCCTTTGTCTGTCATCTGATAACTACATCCTACCAGGCCACTTAATCCTGACAACTCAACCGCCTCTTCAATTCTTTTATCAGGTAATCCAAACTTACTCATTCTTTTCCCATGAGAAACCAATTTAAGCTCATCATGATCCTGACCAACCATAACATTTTAATTCATACAACAACCAAAAACCAAATATTAATTCCAATATTTCAATACTAAATCGTATCAATAACTTATCACGCCACTCCACAATTACATAGGCACATGGTCTTCATAACTAACCAATAATGACCTATCATATGGTCCTCTAGGATATCCTTCAGGCTGTAAGATGTTAACATCTTCACCAACATTGTCTCCAATGTTGTCCTATTGAACAATGTTTGAAACACCACCTCGTTTTTTACATCTTACAGATGCAGTTGGCCGTACACTATCCGTCTGAGATCCTCCGTCTCAAGTCCTCACATTATCTTGTTTTAAAACATTAGTCACATTATTTCTTGACATTAAATCCAACTAACAAACCAAATTTCGTAAAAGGTTTTCCGTAACATTTTCTGGAAATTGTTTTTCGAAAACTTATTCTGGAAAACATTTTCCAGAAACATGTTTTGGAAAATATTTTCCAAAACTATGGTGAAATCTGAAAAAATTTGCATATGGAAATGATTTTCCAAAGATTTTTCGAAAACCAATTTCCGAAATGCAAAATAAAAAAACCACAAACCACAAAACACCATTCTACGAAACTACACCATCACCACCCAAAACCTACCAAAAAAATCATCCAAATTACTTCCTAATGGTCGCAACACACCCGTAAAACATCTATACATATTCAAATCAAAATAATCTAACCTAAAAATTTTCTTACACACATCAAAACAATCAACCATCCATACAATGAAGGCTTACCTCCACCCACCTAAACAAACACACAGTGCTCTGAAACTCTCCTTTGCCACTCCTTCGCCAACCACTCATCCTTTGCAACACCTCCTCTAGTGAAAAACAGTGCCTACCAAAGAAACTATAATCCCCTTTTATCTTCATTAACAAGATAGGTTAGTTGTTTCACATATTTGATGGGGTGCAAGAAGCAAATGTGGTGGTGCATGAAGCAATTGCCCATTCTTAAAAGTAATTTCGTTCTATCATATGTGCCTGGTCTAAACCTGAATCAGGTAGTTGCTTTCTACACCTGTACATTTGCTTTGTACACCCCTACATTTGCTTTTTACACCTCTACATTTGCTTCCTACACCCTTACATTTGCTTTTTACACCTTTACATTTGCTTCCTGCACTCCATCAGTTATTGATAATATCGTAAGTGCCCTTGCCATAATATACAAAAAGGGAAAGTGGTGCAGTGAGTGGATGGTGAGTGTTGTGGAGGTTTTATGGCGAGCAAACGTGATAGAGGGTGTTGTAACGAAACTTCTTTGGCAGCGTTCATAGGTAAGTTATTTTTCTATTTGCATGGTTTAGGGGTGGTGTAGGGATACTGAATTTGTAGGTTTTGAGATTTCGTTTAACAAAAATGGATTACAGAAAATGAAATCCATAATAAGATGGAATGAATAAAATAACTTACAGAAAATGTATTCCATAAAAGGTTTTTGTGTTACGGAAATTGTTTTCCGGAAGTGGGAGTGTGAGGAGGAGTGCTTATAGAAAATATTTTCAGTAAAAAAAAAACTCACCACCAACTCACCGCACTACTTTTCCCCTTTGTAAATTCTGGCAAGAGCACTTATAATAGTATAAATAATTGATGGGGTGCGGGAGGCAAATCTGGAAGTGCAGGAAGCAATTTCCCCATATCCATCAAACTACGAATAAGTGCTGTCCCAATTAAGGGAAACTTCTTGGTTGGTCGTCATTAAGAAAATGAGAATAATTCAGTCAGAGGTCTTGAAAGAGACTTGCACTTTCACAGAAAGTTCTCTCTCCTCCACGTTCTCTGTTCTATGGCCAATCAAATTTATGCAGAAGAATCGAAATCGAAATTCCTTTTGTATATTCATCATTCAACGGAAGCAATGACAACATGATTTTATATATTATCTTTATATATACATACACACACAAACACAATCAATCACAAGAAATTTGAAAGCTAAGATAAAAGAGAAATGGCAGATCTATTTGTGAAGCAGGCAAAACAATATGCAGATGCAAGACCAAGTTATCCTCCTCAGCTCTTCCAATTCATTGCTTCAAAGACACCCTCTCACAACCTTGTTTGGGATGTTGGCACTGGAAGTGGCCAGGCTGCCAAATCTGTATGTTCACTTTCCTCTCCTTAATTTTCTTCACTTTCCCTTTTCCACTTCCATGTTCTAAGCAACATTCCTTTCTCAATTTCCACGAACACAAATGAATATATTGGACAACTTTTAACCTGGGAAAAATTTAGAATTGTTTTTTGTTTTAACCAACGTTGGTTTGGGATTTCAGTTAGCTGTGATATACGAGAATGTGGTAGCAACAGATACGAGTGCCAAGCAACTTGAATTTGCAGCCAAGATTTCCAACGTGCGTTACCAGCACACCCCTCCAACCATGTCAATGGGTGAAGTTGAAGAAATGGTGGGATCTGAGGGAAGCGTAGACCTTGTGACCATAGCCCAAGCCCTGCACTGGTTTGACAGGCCAACCTTCTACCAGCAAGTGAAATGGGTCCTGAAGAAGCCTCATGGAGTCATTGCTGCATGGTGCTACTATTTGCCCAGAGTTTGTGATGAAGTGGACACAGTCCTTGATCAATTCTATTCCAATGACGTAGGGCCTTATTGGGACCCAGAACGTAAATTGGTTGATGAGCTTTATAGAACCATTGATTTTCCATTTGAAGCTGTGGAGGGTGCTGACCACACAGGACCCTTTGAGTTTGTGACAGAGACTCTGATGAATTTGGATGATTTCTTCACTTACTTGAGATCATGGTCAGCATATCAGACGGCTAAGGGGAAAGGAGTGGAGCTTCTTGACGAGGATGTAGTTCAAAAATTCAAGCTTGCATGGGGAGAAGATGGTAAAAAGGTTGCCAGGTTTCCAATTCATTTGAGAATGGGAAAAGTTGGAGATGCCTAGAATATTTATAATGACCATCTTATAAATTTTAAAATGACTATCTTACTACTAAAAATAAATTATCAAATGTTAAAACTTGATTTGTTAGGTATTAAAATATCATGGTCATATGTAGAAGGTTATTTTGACTGCATTGAGAGATGTATTGTAACGTCTTGTTGCAAATAATATAATATAATGACTTGTTTTCCTGGATTAAATTTAGTTAATTTTTTTAAAAAATATTTAGAGGTGAGATGAACTAGATTTTAGACGTCCACTTTTAAATCATTTGTTAGTATGTAAATAGAGATTAAATTTTTACTTTTCTCACACTTGTTTAAATGATATTTAAGAAGGCTAGAAAGCAGATGGTAGATCGATTAAATCTATCTAGAATTATGTTATATGTTTTAAGAGTTGGTGCACTTTTTAAGTCTATACTATTAGGAAGAACTTATACTAACTGCAAAACCAGTTAAAAGGTAAACCAGCAATGAAATGTAGCCTATAACAGTACTACAATAGTTGCACAGTAAAACGTTGTCATCATAGTGCCTACTCGTGTGTACCCTGCCTTACTTCCCTATGGAACGAATACATTCAAGTGGAGAGAAACACCATTTCAAATAAGAAAAGTTTGCTTTATAGATTTTGTTTGTGATTCATGTTCAGACCCTACTTGAGCCATGCTAAACACCTCTTCAACGTTTAGCACACTGTTCCTAAACATAATGTTGTTCCTATGTATTTAGATGGATCATACAACCCAAATGCACTTCCAAAAATCCATTTTACTGCAAAGTTGTACTAAATAGAATTGCTAAAAAATGACTTTTTGCAACATTATGGTGTAGATAATGTTTGACCATTTATCACATCTCTCTCAGACTTTTCCTGAAAAACACATTCAAATAATAGATATTGTAAAGACTCTATCTACTCCAACCCCACACAGAACATACAGATGATTTATTATTTGCACCCCTCTTTTGGTTAAATTTATCACATGTTGGAACTCTGTTTGTCAGCACTCATGTAAGGAGGTAAGTAAGGCTATAATACTCCACAACTGGTTTTACAAATCAGCACCTTCATCAATAGTAGCATTTAAAATTTTATTGTACGCTGATTTTATATTATTATCCTTGTCCTTCCACTCTCATTATGTTTGCTACATTAGCATTAGCGTCCATAGCTAGAAAATTGGCATAGAGGCTAGGAAATTTTTTCAAAATATCACCATCCTAACTAATTAGAAAAGGTCAAACCACGATTTTATAAACAATATTATCAAAATTTTAGTATAAACGATGTCTATTTTATGGAAGCAACGGGTAATGAAACATTGATAATAAGCAAATAAAACCTATTACAAAGGTTATATCCGATATGTATTCTCTATTTCTATTCTAGGCAGGTAATGGTATTAGACCCTTGACATGTTCAGCTTAACCTAAAATAAATGAAAAAAATGTAATGTAAATTACTTAATATGAGAACATTTTATATGATGATCATACACATGTATTTAGAGTTAAGAATATTATTTAATTAATTCAAATGTATTTGATTTAATTGGATGAGTTTATGATTGAGAATATATTAAAGAATGTGACATTTATATATTTAGTTATAACATGCTTAATATATAGACATTTATATATTTGGTTATATAACATTTTTTGGATTGGGGTGGGGTATAAATGAAAAAAAGAAAAAGAAAAAATAAGAGTACAAAGTAAGGTTCTTTGAATAAATGAGTAGATTTTACTCAAAAGTTTATAATAAATGTGATTAATGTGACTAAAAATAATTTACTTTTATTTTAATAATATTATATTAATTATTTATTTTATTATAATAAATAAAATGTGGATATTAATTAAAATTAACAATAATCAATCATGTTGAAATCATAATCGATCATGTGAGAATTATGTGTTTTTTTTTTCAATTAAATGTTGTTATAGGTGAATATGATTTTTTGATAAGAGAGTAAACTTTACCACAAATTATTTGTTTATTTAGTTTTCTTTTAAACAATTATTTAAAGTTTATATGATTTTTGTTGTTAAGAATTTGTAAAGATTATTTTAGTTTCTAATAATATTTTATTTTGAATTTTTTTTTAGTTTTATTTAAAGAACTGGTATATTGCATCTTTTATCTCTTATTTTCTGAAGTTTAATATTTTTTTATAAAAATTCTGAGGTAGTGCAGTGATCTTCATTGATATTTTTAATAGCGTTAAACTGGGGTTAAAAGCATAAATTCTACGGGCACGAGTGCTGCTGGATGTTGAAAGAAAGATTTGAGCATTCTTTAGGTCTGTTAATGTTAGTAATTTGTCGTTAATGTTTTTTGTTGTTTTGAGTGCAACAACCCGATTGTGATATAAAGAAATGTTTGCAATTCTTGTTTTAACAATGTTAAATTAAGGTGCTGGTTGGATTTGACAAATGCATATAAACAAGTCAGAATAAAACTAATGTTTTATTAGCTAACATATATCCTGATGATAAAGATTCTTTGCAAATTCCATCAGCTAAAGCAAAATAAATTCTGATAACTTAAAGGGATATGATGCACCAACTTCATCATTTGATGTGACTTTAAATGGCTTCAACTGGCCCACAAAATGTGATTTATTTTCTCTTTGACCACTTTTAACTTTCAAACACTTGTGAGCTAAATATACACACGTAGGAACAAGGCACAAGGGAGACGATGATATCAAGGCTGAAAGTTAGGATTTTTTTCGGATGGGGAGTGATCTGATCTGAGTGAGTGAGTGAGATCTGAAAGATGAATCTTTAATATATGCCACCCAATTGGGGAACCTAAGAACAAGAGAAATGGCAGAGCCATTGGCGAAGCAATACCCAGATGCAAGACCTGCTTATCCTCCAAAACTCTTCCAATTCATTGCTTCAAAGACTCCCTCTCACGACCTAGCTTGGGACGTTGGCACTGGAACAGGCCAAGCAGCCAAATCCGTACATCACTTCTTCTCTATCTCAATATTTTTATATATGTGATGAATGTTGAGGTAGAAATCATTCCAGACACAATATTTTTATTTAAGAAAATGAGTAAGTTGTAATGATTAGATATTCAAATAAGAGTTTAAATTTCATATTAATTAAAAATGATAAAGTGAAATAATATATAAAAGAAGATCTACAGATTTAATAACTTAAGATTTTGACATTTGACTCAATTATTATTTAAAATCTTTTTAAGATTTTTCTCTGGAATTCTGAACACGTGATCTTTGTCAAAAAGTATATATTTTAATATGAGAAATATATTGTTTTTGCACTTTAACCTAAATGAATTTGTGATTTCAGTTAGCTGAGCTATACAAGAATGTGATAGCCACAGATGCTAGTGAAAAACAACTTGAGTTAGCAGCCAAGCTCCCTAATGTGAAATACCAACACACCCCTTCAACAATGTCCATGACTGAGGTTGAACAAATGGTGGCACCTAAGGGAACCATAGACCTTGTGACAATAGCCCAAGCCGTGCATTGGTTTGATCTCCCAACTTTCTACCAACAGGTCAAGTGGGTTCTCAAGAGGCCTCATGGGGTCATTGCTGCTTGGTGCTACTATCTGCCAAGAGTTAGTGAAGCAGTAGACACTGTCCTTGATCAGTTATATTCCACTGAAGCAAGTGTTTATTGGGATCCAGCATGTAAACTATTTGATGATAAATATGCCAGCATAGATTTTCCATTTGAGCTTGTGGATGGAGCAGATCACACAGGACCCTTTGAGTTTGTGACAGAGAATGAGATGAATTTTGATGAGTTCTTGAGTTACATAAGATCATGGTCAGCATATCAGACAGCAAAGCAGAAAGGATTGGAGCTTCTTGGGGAGGATGTGGTTCAAAAGCTTAAACTTGGTTGGGGTGAAGATGCTAAAAAGATTGTCAAATTTCCTGTTTATCTTAGAATTGGAAGAGTAGGGAATGCTGATCATGAACAAGAAATGATTCCCTTTTCATGAGGTGGAGCGAGTAACATCTTTTATCCATTCATTAAATAATTTAGCTTTATTAGTACTATTTCAATCATTGTATTAATCTGATCGAGGTTTCAAAATCTATACAATTCATGAATTGTAGTTGTTAACTGTAATGTAATACCTTACTTAGGTTGCCTGTTAAGGATGTGTGAAATGAAAAACTTACATTTTTTTCAACAAAACCAATCCTAATGTATATCCATAAAGAGTTGGTTGGGTTTCTAATTTGGCTTTTTGAGAAATTATTTTGTTTTTCTGCTTCAGTTTATGGACCAATTTTTCATAAAAAAAAATATTGGCATTTGTCATTTGTATTTTCCCCATACAATAGAGAGTAATTTCAAATCACTAAAAAATATACGATATTAACGTGTTGTTGATTTTCTTTTTCAAGATATCGTAATTGGTTATTCATTTTTTTTTCTTGCATGCTGGAGTTTCTTATAAGCTAATGCTTAATATTTTTGACTTGATTAAGTATTTCATTTCTATAAATGATAAAGTTTTTTTAATGTGTCATTTTACTATAAACGATGAAGTTTATTTTTTCTTATTCCATGTTGATTCGATTAGTGCTATTCAATATAAAAAATAAATATTTATCCTATGTAATTCACAGAACTAAAATCCTAATTTTAAATATAGATAAAAGTATGGAGTAAAGTATGGGTTAGATCAATTTATTGATGTATAAGAATAAGTTTGGATATCTTTTTCTCATCAACATATTGGACAATTGCTTCTGCATCTTTTTTTATTTATTTTTATATTATCACGTAAAATAATTGTTATACGTGTGTTGGAGATATTATTCCAAACAGACTTTAAGACATAGACATATGTCTATTTCTTTATACCATGACTAATTTTAAACGGCATCAAAATGTCTAATTTAAATAAAAAAAATATTTAATAAATATTTTAAATGCAAATGTTTTAAGAAATATTTTTAAATGAGATTATTTTAAAAAAATTCAGCAGAGTATTTCTAGATTTTTATAAACTTCTTACTTTTATTTTTATTTTAAAATATATTTCAATATTTTAAAATATAAACTTTAATAGTTAAAACTAACCTTGTATCATAATTGAATGCTTAAAAACAAACTATAATAATTTTTTATAATTTATAATTGTTTAATAACAAATTCCCAGCCCGTGTACACAGTGTTTTTATTTATTTATTTAATATGCAATTTTTTTTTTTGGTGAAATATAGTTTTCTAATTGAAAGCGAAGTTTAGCTCATATAATCTGTAAATAAAATACAAGATTGATACTAATTGTTAAAATACTTAATGAAAAATAACATAAAAATTTTAAGGCACGTACTTAAAGCCTGTCGTTCTTTACAACACTGAAATTAACTCAAATTTAAAAAAATATTTTATTATCAATTATTTAATATTAATCCTCTTTTGAACCTACTAAAAAATAAATAGTATTTTTTATCACTTTTGCATCATTTAAATTTTAAATCAGATAACCGTATTTGGACATTATATATTATTCAATGTGAAAACGTAATAAATAATAAGAATATAATTGCCATTTTGTAAGTTTTTTTTTTTTTTTTTTTCTAAAAGGACAATGCAAAATTCCAAAAACCCCAAACCTATAAATACCATCGTTGGGTAGTGAGTCACCGTTTTATGGTGTGCATGTTTATGGAAGCCAAAATGGCAAGCCTCTTCGAGTCCATCGGAAACTTCTTCACCGGCGGCGAACAGATCCCGTGGTGTGACCGTGACGTCATTGCTGTAACCTACCTTTCCTTTCTTTTACCAATCTCAAATCCAACATTTCCTTATTTTCTTTCTGTTTTCAGTTCTTTGTTTCTTCATTTTAAAACCCTAGTTTTGCCACTAGAAATTCGAATATGATTTTTCTAGAATCTTGATAGGGAACCCCAATGCCTTGGGGCTTTGAGACGATTATTGGCTTCATTTCATTGTGTGTTAATTCGTGTCTGATTTGTGTTAATTGAATATCTTATTGGATGCGTCCAATCGATGTTTTTTCGGAGACATTTCCTGATTTGATCTTGAATCTTTTTTTCTGGATTGCTTAACCTTTGGTAATTAGATTTTAAAAGAATTTAAATTGAGTAGAAAAAGTGGGAAAATTCTATTGGTAATTCTCCGGTTAATCGATTATGGCAGTGATGATAGCCGTGGGGATTGTGTATACGCTGTTTGACTTGTTACTGTAGGTTGTGATGCATTGGCTTGGATGGTGTGTAGGAGTGTAGTCTCTGGTGTTATTTGCTTTCTTGTTTCAGTCTTGACTATTTGGCGTGTTTTGAAGGGCTGTGAGAGAGAAGTTGCAGAGGCTGCTAATGGTGACTCTGAGGAGCGGAAGAATGAGAGTATAATGAGGTTGTCGTGGGCTCTTGTTCATTCAAGGCAAAAGGAAGATGTTCAGCGAGGGATAGCCATGCTTGAAAGTACTGTAAATTACAGAATTATGTCTTGATCTGCTTTTAAAATGGTTTTATTTAGCTAATACTGTTTATTTATTCTTTGGTACTAACCATTTATAAACTTATGATAGAAGTTATATTCTCTGTTTTTGTGATGCTTCCAAAATCAGTTGCATTTTCAGTTTATGTTCTAAAGATTCTGCAAAGTTGCAGTAGTTTAAAAGACATATTATTACTCTCATGTTTTTCACTGATTGGCTTAACCATCTTAAGTCAGTGCCCCATCTTCTTTTCCCTGGGATTTCATGAGTCTGTGACATCTCAAAACTATAATGCATAATTAATTTAGAAGTCTTGGTTGTTAGCTTGGATTCCTCAGCTCATTGTGGCAAAATTAATGAAATGTCATTCAGAGCATAAAGCAACCCAATTGTGAGTTGTGTGATTATTCTCCCAGCCTGATGGACAATTCAAAATAAGCCCAAATATCACATGTAATGCAATTATTGACTGATCTCCAAAATCTCTCCGATGTTGGCACTGGGGTCGTTGTGGCGTTGTAGCTTTCTATGATTATTTTGCAAACTTTAATGTAATATGGTGAACTTAATAAGCTATCATTCGCAAGGCAACTTTTTAACCAAGGCCTTAAAGATCTCGCAAATTTTCTGCAGCTATTTATGTTCACTCCATATAAAATCACTGAAAATATTGTTCTGGTTTGTTTATTAAAGGGCTATGTATTTGGCCTTTTAAATTGACATTTCTTTTTAGTGAAAAAAGATAGCCTTGACCTGCTAATGCTATTGTGTTCTGGCAATTGCCACCATGGCCACAGCTTTTTCAATTGCTTTTCTTAGATAGCATTATACAGATGTTTGATGTTGAAATATTCGGAGCCTGACCGTTATACGCATGGATAAGCTTTTACATCCTTAATTCTGATTTGCAGCTTCTTTGGGCAATGATAAAAGTCCTTTACATCAAAGAGAGAAGCTTTATCTTCTGGCTGTTGGTTACTATAGAAGTAATGACTATGCAAGGAGCCGCCAGCTTGTGGACCAATGTTTGCAGGTTCTCTTTCTCACTTATAGACAATAGTCAGAAACTAATTATTGTACTTTGCCACTTCTGGATTGTCATTTCATATAATGCCTCATGTTATGGATAGTGGACTTTTATCAACATGCCACCATATAACTTGTCATAGTTATTTTTTATAATACCATCTACAAGTGATGGATGTTAATTCTGTTCGCTGCATATAATGGATCATTGTGTTTGTCTGGTGGGATCCTAGGAATGTCAGGACCCACCGTTGTGATCCTTATGTGGGAGGTTTTATTCTATTCAATGACTTTGTCTTTTCCAACTTCAGTCGAATTTAACTCAACTTAATGTTATAATTGAAATTCTAACACACTTAATCTATCTCGTTTCTAAAGTTCTCCATATAGGGAGGCCTTTCTTTTCTTGCTAATATGTTATTTGTGAATTAATGGGTTATGTATACATGCATACATATACAATTCCAGTATTCATCTTCAGATTAAATTTTGATCCATTGTTAATGTACATTATACTTTTTGTAAAAAATCATAGTCTTTACAATGATGTGGTAGTGCTTTATTTAATTGAAAGCTGGGAAAGGAAAGTCTTTACACTAACAATGGGTCAAATTTAAGCTCTATCTAAAATTTGATCCCTGGGGCATATTTGGGATAGTATACATATACATCTACGGTCTATCATGGACGATTCTCTTTCAGCTTTTCTCCTTTAATACCTCTTTAATTTTATGCGGAACTCGTTCTTGCAGATTGCACCTGATTGGAGGCAGGCACTAGCCCTCAAGAAAATAGTTGAAGATCGAATTGCTAAAGGTATAACTCACTTGTTTCTTGAGTGTTTACCCATCATTTTAGCATTAACTAAGGAATTGCAAATGTTTGTTGTATCGATGCAGATGGTGTAATAGGAATTGGCATCACTGCAACAGCTTTGGGACTTATAGTTGGTGGCATAGCTACCGCATTGACCCGGAGAAATTGAGAATCTTGAGGAAATAATCTCTACCGAACATGAGCTTAGCTTCTTTTTCGTTTTATTTTCTTCTGGAAACATGTTAAAAGTCAATGGGAAATAATCCTCCGTTGAGAAATACTGTTTCAACCTTTTTTGTTTGTCAAAGAGAGTACTTACTGGATAGCTAATTCCAAGTTACCCTGTTCAAATGAATTCTTTTTCTTCAACTGGGTGGATTACACAAGCCGTACGTCGCAGTAACTTTAAGCCACTGGATTTCTAATCATTTATTAATAGATTTACATTTTGTTTGGAATAAATTTGAATGATGAAAATGGAGTCCAAAAAGAGAAAGAGGTGAGAAATAAATGAAAGTTGTTTTGGATTACAACAAATGAAACAAATGAGAAGAAAATATTTTTCTGAATTTTACTTTTTACATATTATTTTGTCATTTATTATATTTTAAAAAAAGATTTGAAAATAAAAAAAAAATTATTCCATAATCAGTTATGTGACTTTCATTATTGGTTACGAAGTATCATAATCGGTTATAAAGTAAAAAGAGATTAAATAGATTTAAAAATATTATGGAGTTTATATGATAGATTATGCAGAGATATATTACTTCTGCGCTTTTCTTGATGCAGCCTGGATTTGAAAAGGCATGCATTCTATTGCATGCATGTCCAAAAAATTTACAGTAAATAGTAGTTTTTCTTTAAAATATTAAACAACCTATACTTTTCTTCGTAAGTCAATAGTAATATTAAAATAGACTTAAAGAAAAAGCAACATCACAGTTAGTGAAAACACCTTTGAAGCTTAAATAATGAAGACATAGAATATTTAGTGATGCTTAATATTTAGTGTCTTAATATGTAATGTGAAATAATATCATCAATACTAGAGCAGGATGATAAAAATGAAAGGCATCATTATTGCCATATAATATTCATCGTTAATATAAACATAGTGAACTATTGTGCTTTTTTTATATTTCTCAAACATATAGATATAAAAGATGAAAATGAAATAAAAGAGGCCTCCTTTTAAGTTAATTAACAAAATTTGGGCTTTCATCCATTAGTCACTTTCACGTTTATTCAATTAGCCATTAATGTAAATGTATAGAAACTTTACGAGTCAATAAATTAGTTTCACCAAAGTTTATATTAATAATTTTTAATTCATTTTCTTAAGTCACTTTAACTAATTTATAAAAATAAGCTAATTTATAAGATGCTAACCTTTTAGTTTCTATTACCTGCACTGTTGCTAATTTATTTAAAATTTCTTTTTACCTCAAATAATTAAATGTCATTCTATATCATCTAACTTATTATCTAATTTTACCAAACACTTTAAACTTTACAAGTTACTTTAAAAGTTCAATCTATTTTTCACTCGACTTATACATACATTCTAAGCTTCTCACCTAGTTTATAAGGTGGTTTTACACCACGTATTATAAGCTAATTTATCAGAGCCGTCAAGAAAATGCAAGCATCAGAATTGCATGCTACACTACCATGTTCGGCTTAAGCTGAGAATGCTACTTGAACACATGTTCTTTTCATGTGGATAGATAATACTGCTAAAGCATGGTTAACAAGAAAATAAATGTAGCTTCATTTGTTAAATTAGAGCTTCTTTTATATATAGTCTGCAAGGTGTAGGATACGGTCAACAAAACCTCATCCTAAAAGGTGAGATCAGAAATATAATTTGCAAACACCATTTTACAAAATCTAAATAAATAAAAACGTTTGTAAATTAAGTCTATCAATGCAGGTTGTTCTTCAAGAAGTAAAGAGAGAGAAATGTCACCAGCAAATTTATAGAGTACAGATTCAGAGCTTTAGGATTGATCATGTGGAACTTATGCAATCATAACCTTAAGCATGATACAACAGTTAAATACTACGAATTCAACCTGCAAAATGCAAGAGAGCACAAGAAATTATCACCACACACATCGATATGTGACATGCATCTGGGTGATTTCACCACTATAGGTAACTTTAACTACTTGGCCCCTCTCAAGTCCATAATATCGTGCAATTGCATCAGTCTGTAGCATGCGGGGAAGCTGAAAAACAGCAAAACTTAATATAAGAGTACTTGTCTTGGAATATCAAATTTAAAATTCATGCAAAAGTTATCACGCAATTTCAGCTAAGAATAAGAAAACATTAACTTTTATGTTTGGTTGAATATGAAAGATAACTCAGAATTTAAAATTCATAGACTACAATTTATATGTATATGTGCAATAGAAGAACCAAGACAAATATCAGTATTCCATATGGCTACTGTAAGCACATTTAATCATAACAAACATGTTTTCATCATTCCAAGGATAAAACTTATATACTATTTTCTGACCTTGGACTTTAAATTCATTTTATTTGTTTTTACATTATTTTGGCAAGGGATTTCTTCATATCTTTTGACTCTATATGCAGAACCCTTTCTCTTATCAGACACACCTCTCAGCTTTCTCTCCTCTGTCTATAATTACCAGTTCAGGAAGTGTTTATATTTATCTATATTTGTATTTACTACAACATGATTAAGTACAACATTATAGCAGCATGCTATTTAAGAAACCACAGCAAAGTAGCACATATCTAGACAACAATTGAGTCAATTATCAAAGTGTAAAAGTTTAGTTACAAATTTCAATGTGAAACCAATTGTTACTGCTGATTCCCAACAGAAATTGGTTTTGTTTGGTAATGCGAAAATGCAACTTTGTTTGATCTACACATGACTCAATCTAAAGTGCACAATCTTAACGAGTTCACTGAGGATGCAACATAGAAAAATTAAAACTTGAATAGAAGGGTCCATAACCAGGGCATAGACAATTCAGAAAGACGTAATTCATGTCTGAGATATGCTTTTCTAAATTGTATCAACTGACCTGCTTTTCTTCTATATTGAATTTCTTAAGGAGATTTTTCTTCTGCCTATCAGTCAGCACCTCATGCTTTGGAATCAACACATGCTTTGTAATATTAACAAGCAAGTCTGTGATCTGAACAGCAGGGAAAAAAGATTTCCATGAATTTTTGGGCAAGAAACTAAGTTTTTGTCAGCACAGATAAGAAAATCAGTCAATAAGTTTCACATTGGAGGAAAATAAAATTCCAGAGACATCATTCATGTTATAGTTATTATTAAAAAAATAACTTAGCTATAACAATTACAAGTGCTTGGTGGATCACAACTGAAGCAAATATGGATACAAAGTGAAGCCATTCAGGATGAGATGCCATAGTTACTCAAAATTTGCAAGCATCACAAAACTCAATTTTGTCTCTAGCAAAAAATTGTATGCCAAAGGTTTCTTCGTTGACAAACTCCCAGTTATACATGACAGAATATCAGATATACTTGAAGATTGACCAAATGGGGACTTCAGTAGATATATATCCATACTAGCGACATATGGTTTAAATGATCATAACAGTTTAAATATCAGAGTTTTCTATCACAACAAGAAATTTTGAAATGAAGATTGTCTCGCTACATATGCCATATAATAATTGGATCCCTCCTAATAATGAACTAAGAATAGAATCTCCAGGATGTTTTCAAGGTTTTTATCTGCCTTCAATTAGCCAAATATTTATAACCTGTCCTCCAACATGCTAACCATTTTTTAAACATTTGCTGACTTCAAAGAGTACAGGGAATTATTTTCACTTTCTTCATCTTTCCCTTCCACAAAGGAACAATTTCCAACCCTTATTCTTTACCAGTTAAACTGTACATGGTACTTTTAAGTTGCATCTTCATGAAACTTAGACGCATACTCCAACCATGGATACAGCATGAACATAGAAATGCAGAAAATTTGAAAACGACAAGACTTGACAAAATTATGAAACATATAAAGTTAGTAAAAAATTATCACGTGAGCACAATTTTTAATTATGAGATAGAATCAATTATTTGAAATTTAGCATCAATAAGTAAAATATTATCATTTATCTATTTACTATACAGAGTATTTCCAGATGAATACGCCAAAGATTCATAAAAACAAAAGTGTATGAAGTTTAGAGTGTTCAGCTTTCAGAGTGTCTGTGAGTTAGATTGATAGCCAAGCACAAGAATGTAGTTGAGAGAAAGCCATGGTTTCTGGTTGAGGAAAATGCTCTTGCTTTTAATAAATCAACAAGCAAGAGAAAATGAGTGAAAACGGAGAGAGAATCAAAGAAACTTCCTATTCTGAAACCATTAACTGAATGAACTTACTGAAATGTGATGATTCAGCTGCACACATAGTTAGTACTTAGGCCTAAAACCCAAATTCTTATCAACGTAACAGGTAGAAAGGTTTTTTGAAAGAAGGTCACAACCAGAGTCTTGGCAGCAAAATCAAGGTTTTAGGGATATTTTCAGTCCAATCGAAGCCACAATTGTGCTACCGTGGCTGCTATTTAAAACCTTCTCCAGAACAGTTAGACTGATAGCTGAACATAACTGAAGTGAATATTACTATTACTCAAACAACATGAAATATCTGACATGCATTTGTTCAACATGTGGTAACCACAATATTTTAAGTGCACAGAGGTCAACAATGAAAACCCGTGTCAACCAATTCTGTTAGAAAAATACAACATGCAATTTTATATGATCCAACAAAAAATAGAAACAAATCTGTAAAACATTTACGAGAGATGTTTGAGTTAAAATCACAAACCTGAAAAATCTCAACCTTGAAGGAAAACAGACCGACAGCTTTCAAGGCCTGGCTAGTAACATTATTCTCCACTATCAATATAAGACCACTCAAAGTGTCTCTATTAACAATATGCCCCGCAATGTTCCGAATGGCAGTAACCTTCACAACACCTGGCCCACAGAAAATGACTAAAATCTGCAATCATCAAGAAACTGATTTTACTACAATGCTCAGTCATTTTCAAGTGTTGTTGAGTTAGTCCCTAAACTTAGGTTTGACAGAGAGTGATAAAAAGATAACCTTTTCACTGTAAAACAGCAAAAAACACCAAGGCAAACCTCTTCGCTTTAAAATCAATTTACAACAAAAAAAATGATTGGAAACATGCACTCACTCTCAGACTATAACATCAAAACATAAATAACTTCACTAAATTAATAAATTCAATCTAACAAAATGATTTTCATCCAAAATCAATTTTGCTTCAAAAAGTCCGGTCAGACAGGGTAAATCAAATGAGTCTAGCTGATTAATAAGGAAAAAAGAGAAAAGTGATGGAAAAGAAAGAACCAAGAGAGATGATCATTCAGTATACATCAGTAGATTCTTTACACCTATAAAGTAGTAAAAATACACATAGCCACCATATAAAAATTGAATTTTTCCTGATATTTCAGGGGAAGATATTTAAATTGAGGAAGAAAGATACCAAGGGGAGATGAAGAAAAGAATACCCTTTTGGACGGGTTGGTGGAATGAACGAGGGAGAGGCGGAGACGGTCAGGGTCTGGGGAATGGCCATGCATGTGGCGGAACTGGGAGAGAGAAAGGTCAATTTCGTTGGAGGGAATGGAGTAGCCTCTGTCTTTGAGCATCTCCAGAGTAGTTTTGCGAGACAAGTAGTATCTGTGACTTTCAACGGAGCCATCATCGATGAACTTGCTCAAACAGCCTTTGATTTGTTCTGCTTCTTCTTGTTCTGTTCCTTCTCCTCCCATTATCTCCCATTGGAATCCATTCTCAGCTGCCATTTCTCTGCCTCTCGGACTGACCACTTCTGTTCCAACTTTTTTCTTTTAACTCACTGCTGACTGTAAGCATTAAATTAAAAGGACATATTCACTTTCATATTTTAATTTTTACTATTGTTTGTATAATGAAAATATGAAAATTATATATAAAAAAAAATTGTGAAATAAAATTCTAAACGTCCACCCTATCTGGAGAGGAACTCCCAGATTTACTGTACAAAGGAGAGAGAAATAAAATTGTGAAAGAAGAGAGAGATATTCACAAAATTAAAAAAAATAAATGCAATGCAACTTTTTAGCACATATATGTAAAAAATTAAATAAAAGTATATAAATAATCAATTATTTCTCCAACATTATATTAAATCAATAATATATAACAAATAGAGGAAGATATAATCCATTATATCTTCCACATAATCTATATTTTTTAATATTTTAATTAATATTTATATTTTTATTTATTTATAATAAAATAAATTATTAATATTATATTATTAAAATAAAAAAATATATATTTTTTAATCCAGTTCAAACAAACCTTAAGAGTGGAGACTACTCTTATCATTGAATAAATTATCTAGTCCACCTTTATTTCAGTATGGCAAAATCCAACATAATATTTTTTCTTAAATAAATTGTCTTAGTAATGTTTAATCAAAATTTCAGTATGCGAAAATATTAAAATTCATTATATTGATGTGAAATTTAAGTATTCATATTTTAAAAATGTATATATTATAAACACAATAAACGTAATAATTCATCAATAAAATGTAATGGTTATAATAATTATATTTTTATTATTTTAAATATATTGTTATTTTGTTATAGCTTCATATGAAAGAAGAGAACATATCAGTGAAATGAATTGGACAATTGATAATAAAAAAGAATGTTATAATATTAATCAGTAAAAAAGAAATGTTAGAAGATATGGAGATAATGTATTAGATACACTTGTATGGCATGGAGAAAGGAGTTTTAAAAGGTTGTTAATACTTTTATGAAAAAAAAAAGAAAGAAAGATTGAGTTTTAAGAAGTTATTCATGAAATATTTTAAAGAAAAAGTTGATTTATATACCGTGTTTGAATTTGATGATGGATTTAAAAAAGTAAAAGAAAGGAGATTTGAAATAAAAGTAATAGAAAAGTTTGTGTGTTTTTGATTATAGAAGTGATGGTAAGAAATGAAAAGAAAATTTATGAAAGTTGGTAAGAGATATGATTAGTGTGATTGATAAAATAATTTTTTATTATTTTTACTACCATAATTATTATTTAATTATTATAATTATTTTTTAATATTAATAGTATTATTTTTATTTTTAATTATTATTTTATAAAATTATTATTATTTTATTATATTTACAATTATTTCTTATCAAATATTGCATATATGTGCGAAAAGAATGTTTCATTCTATTTTCGTTTTCTGTGATCAAGTTATTTCATTCTATTTTCGTTTTCTGTGATCGAGTTAAGGGTTGAAGTAATACTTTTACGATAAAAAAAATTTTAATTTTAATTTTAATGGAGGTTACAAAATCTCTGGGAAAGACATGGTGTGGCTTTTTCAAAATCCTTACAATAAAGTTTTATTTTTATAATTTTTTAATTAGATTTAATACTTAAATTTTTTGTTCAGAAGCTTAAGCTAGCATCGCGTGTTAGATCTTTCATCTTCAACTTAGGGTTCCAACTCCGCATAGTAATTTTTATTGTCAATTCCAACTCACAACTTGTTAATATCACAAATCACAATTTTACATATGAAAATCGTCTCCAACTTGCGTAGGTTCATCATCTTCAACTCGCAGGTAAACCTTATTTGGTATTGTTTTCCCCATTTTCAAAATTGATTTTCACTTTTCCCATTTCTTACATCTTAGATCACTTATGCGGCTAACTCTTAGTATGTTGTTTGTTTTTTATGAACAAATTATTCTCAAGTGGTGATGCATGACAAGGCCTACAACCTTGTTGGAGAGAAGGAGAGAAGGTTCCGAATTTTTAAGGATAATTAAGGTTCGTTAAGGAGCATAACAATGGGGCAGAGAACAAGTAGTTCAGACTTGGGTTGAACACGTTGTTGATCTCACCAACAAAGAGTATAGGGTCTTGTTCTTCCGCACCCAGAATAAGCTCAAGTCTAGGAAGAGTGGTTATTGTGCTTTTCACACAGGGGACGAGCTACCTGTCAAGGTGATTGGAGGGAGAAAGATGTTGTTGCTCCGTCAAAGATCAAGGTCAATGTGGTGAGTTTTGTTCAACCTATGTTGCTTTTGATTCAAGGTTACAATTCTATTGTTGCAAATCTTTCTTTGATTGTGTGAGAAATTACAACATTTATGTAAACTTCTTGAATATAGAAGATAAAACTAATATCTTATAACATGGCAATTCAAAATTTCAAGCTTTTCTGTAAAAATTGTGGATTAAATGTGAGGAATAAAAGAAATTATCAATAGATGTGATTGATATTGCCACATTTAAGAGACCTTGTTGTATAAAGAAATAGTATGATCTTATCTTCACTAAAAGCTTTCATTTTTTCTCATACTATTAAATGGTTTAAAAACTACATATATAATTCATTTGATTTCGATCATACTACAATGAAACTAATTTTAAAGTGTGGATAGATTGTTTTTAAAATCTTTCCATGACACCATGGAAGTCATGCTTGTGACAAAGAGAGAAATCCATGAATTAACAATAACGAAAACATGAAACTAAAGGAATTGAAATGTAAAAATAGAATGGAGAAGAAGATGATTGAACATGCCACCTTCAAGATTAGAAATCTTCAAGAATAAGTGAAGGAGGATCCGCCACTTGAGAAGACTTCTCCAGATAAAAATCAAAGAAAAAAGTAGAGAAACAACTCAATAACTCTCGCAATTTATCAAAAAAATTATCATTCATTCAACTTCATGTTTTGTACAAGAGAGAGAACTCTTATTTATAGTGCTTATGGACATCCCAATGGTCACAAGTTTAACAAAAGATTAACAAAGTTAACTATGTTTAAGTGTAACTAATCTGGAAAGGTGATTTGGAATATGTATGCATATACAAATGGTGGTGTTTAGAATTTATGAAAGGCATGGATAGTTTTTTAAAGTAATGATGGAAGTTGCATTTAGTTAGAAGATGTAATAATGGGAGTTGCATTTAGTAATGATCAGAGTTACATTTAGTTAAAAGGTGTAAAGATGAGAGTTGCATTTAGTTAGAAGGTGTAATGATAGGAGTTTGCATTTTGTTAGAATGTGTAATGATGGTTGAATGATGTGGTCATCCTTGTGCTTCAATTTGATTGGTGGAGAGCTTCAAAAGTTAAGATGTTTCTTTCCTTATCTTCTTGCATTCTCTCAAATTCCTTCCATTTCCAAGAGTTCTACTTGATTTATTCTTTTAACCTCTTCCTTTAAAAACTCCAAGGCTATTTTTCTCTTTATTTCTTCATCTACATCTTCATTTGTTATGCTTCTTTTATTTAATCTTCAATGTTTTCTATTCTCTTTCCTCAATAATTTCTTCCTCATTCTCATATGTATCATCATTTATGATATATATGTATGTATATGAAGTGTGTTCGATGATTGATTAGAAATTGATAAGTTAATTGACTTTGGTCTTCATGAAGGGAGTTGTTGGGCATTATTCACGGTGGTAGCGGTGGAAGGAGTCAATCAAATTGTAACTGACAATCTGACCTCTCTATCAAAGAAAGAATTGGTGGATTGTGATAGAAGCTACAACATGGGGTGCAATGGGAGTCTCATGGACTATGATTTTGAGTTTACAATACAAAATGGTGACATTGACATAGAAGAGGATTACCCTTATACACCACGTGATATGATCCAAACATGGTATTGTTGATGTCATTGGTAAGCCAAATGCATTTAAAATCCATCAATGATTTATACTTGGTACTTGTATCTCTCACCTTCACACATCATCATTTATGCTTTATATTTTGGTTTTTAGCTTGTACCAAGCAACCTCATTTATTACAAGTAAGTGTAAAATGCATCAGATGTCACTTTGAATAGTTTCAAATACATCTTTGGATGAACCTATTATGAGTTTATGTTTTCTTGTACAACATATCGCATCAGTTGGCTCTAAAAAGTTGTTATAGCTCTTCACCCTATATCATCTATTTAGAAAATAATGGTATATATGTTGAAAATAATATTTTATCAGCACCTATGCACTTTGCCAAACGAAAAGGAACAAATTAAGTTGTTATGGTTGTATTTAGTTTATTCCTCTTCCACAAAATATCTTTCAATACATGATTATTGTTGAATATTTTTAAATGGGATTTGTATGTAGGAATTGTGAGACAGAATATTAGACCATATGATGTGTTTGCAAATTAATCATGAGAGCTAAGCATAACTGTAACTAATACAATTAGGCCTCTAACATATGACACTTGATATGAGGTTACAAATACTAACATGTTGACATCCTTAACTACATAATCAACCATTCATAATAGAAGACAAGTTCAATTCTATAAACTCAATTTTAAAATTATTCAATCTGACTAATTTGATTGATTTTGTGTTCTAAAATAGGTTTCTACATTGACATTATAAGTCAATAAAATTAAGGCAATGATGACTTTTTTTTTGTGCAAAATTATCCTGGAGAATTGTCTCATGATTTTGCTATGTTTCAAGCATCATAATCTTGATTAAATTCATATATATTTTATATTATAACTTGAGTGTTACTAATTATGATTATTTTTTATATATTAAGTATCTGATCAAGGAAGTGTTCTTAATGAAAAAACAAAATGATCAACATTGAGAACCATAATTTAATGTTATTTTATTTTTAATTATGTATAATTTTATGACTGAGAATAAATGATAGGGCAATGTTTTACTAGTTTTACAAACTTTGTTGTCATAATTATTTTACTTATAAGTTGTAGACTTTGTTTTGTTTTTTTTATGAATGTTACATTCGATTATAAATAACAATATTTTAAAATATTTGTCTTTTATCATTTTTTCAGGATTTATATATATATTAAAAAAGATACAATGTATTTAAAAAAACAAAATAGATAAAATTAATGAGGGTTTTGAAACCGATGCAAGTAACGGGAGTTATGAAACCACTACAAATAAGGGGGTTTCCAAAATGTTAGAATTAACAGGGGTTTAGAAAACTGCCAAAAGTAGCAAGAGTTTCAAAAACTGTTGTGGTTGGGAGTTTCAAAAACCATTGAAAGTAACAGGAGTTTCAAAAGTCGTTGAAAGTAACAAGGGTTTCAAAAATTGGTAGAAGTAACAAGAATTTAAGGAATCGTTGATAAATAATTGTCATTTCAGGTATTAGTAAAAATCATCAGTAATCCGTTAGCGATGCTGGATCTACCAAGAAAAAACCAAATCTACCAAGAAAAAACCAAACCGTGAGTAACGCATTTAACGAGAGTTAAAACCGCCAGACACATTAAATATAATCCCATTTAAATACAAGTTTTCTTGTAGTGTTTCCCAATAATTTCCTTCCCCAACTCAAAAATTTGGAAAAAGCTCCACAATTTTGACATGAGTGAACCACTTGATGAGAATTAGATCACAAAATATGACTAATAAATTTATGTGTGGATAAACAAACATGAACTAATTTTAACCAAAACTCTGATGCAAGGATTGTTGTTCCACACACAGTAATATGTGAAATAATGCATATTTAATTTCACCTTTTTTTTGTGACATAACGACTTCAAGATTCAAGGAACCAACACCATAGACGAATTGTACCATCCACATTCAAAACTAAATTCTTGTTCATTCAATCTTAACTAGTTCTTCAAAAACATTTATGCATAACTTCTAAATACATAATGTATCAACTATAATTAACAGTGAATAATATATGACATTATTTGTATAAAGTTATAATATCATACTTTTTACAATAAATATTATAACATTAATATTAACTCATGTTTACATGTAACTTTTGTACTCAAAAGAATTTTCATAACAAAGCTTACAATTTCATTGTTTTATTTTTCAAATTAAAATACATACTAATATGAGATTCTTCATATTGATATCTAACAAGAAATTTTCCTCGTATAATAATTACCATGAAGAAACTCGACATATAATAAATGTTATCCTGTTCAATACTCGGCAATAATATATTAGAAAATAAAACCTCACAAATATAATATGATATTTATGTTTTAAATATAAAATTTATTTTACTATATATTCTCATACACAAATTCAATTATTATAAAAATATAATATTCATAATTTTATATTTTCCCAAATAAAAATAAATTAAAATAATAATATAAAAATGAATAAATAAGAACAATAAAAAATAATTAAAAACAATGAAACTTTTGTTTTATTGTTTTTAAACCTACCTATTTTTAAAATACGGCTTTCTATAGTTAATAAATTTGGTATAGTATATCATGATAAAAAATTAAAAATAAATGTTTTAACAATATATTAATTTGAGTTAATAAATTGAATTTTGAAAGTGAGATTTTTTTATTAATTCACTCTTAGTAAAAAAACAATAATATAAATTTAAATTAAGGTAAATTCATAA
>Ga0123340_1000432_pt1 | contig 27253 bp, 9 predicted proteins | sample SirMexnodulemix_FD_89961 | JGI IMG/M metagenome (GOLD analysis project Ga0123340, IMG submission 89961) | Root nodule microbial communities of legume samples collected from Mexico - Siratro Mexico nodule mix | ecosystem: Host-associated > Plants > Roots > Nodule | place: Mexico: Nepantla...
ATATATATATATTAACTTTTAAATTAACAAGATTTTTTTTGTAATAAAACTAATAATTAACTTGGCCTGTATAACTTCATAACTCGGCAACATGATTAATTTAAGACTTATATTTGATGAAGTAAAAGGGAAATAAGCATTAAATTGACACCTATAATTAAAATAGCACTGAAAAATAAAGTAACAAAGAAAATAAAAAAAAGAGTTGCAATGAGAACATTATCTCAAGAGAAATGAACATAGCTAAAAGGAAATAAATGACAAGAGCTTGAGATGAATGAAAACATCATACAAATTATTGTATAAATATATTCAAAAAATTTATTTTATTACATTGATCAAATCAACTATACAATTTTTTTATTTTCATTTTCTTTCTTTCAATTCAAATAATCTCATTTTGTATTTTTCACTATTTTTAATAAAAAACATCAATTATATCATCCAACAAAATAATTCTTATAGATGTGTATATATTTTTAATAAACTTTAACAAAATTTTAATAATGACTATTAAGAAATAAGGAATCAATTTTAAAGAAAAAGATGTACAAAATAAATTAAATTTTATAATCGAATACTTTATAATTTAATATTTGATTTTACTTAAACATGATGTTAACCCAACAAAAAAGTAAAGAATTTTCAGTTACATGTAACAAGATTCTCCCGAGCATATTTAAATACCAAACTCAATTTAGACTGTTTTATGTATAGTTTGGGGAAAGTCCAGCTTTCAAAAATCAGGAAAGCTAAAACTAACTAATTACAATTTTAATCATTAATTTTTTCAAATTATTATTATAATATTCTCCCTTCTAAAACATATAACATATTAATTATTACACTAATTTATTTAATTTTAATTTATAAGATCTAAAATGTCAAATCAACTTTAATTGTTAGTAAGATATGAAAGAAATAAGCCAATACAAATTAGTATTAATCATTCAATGTGCAAGAAAGAAAAAAAAAAATAAAAGAAGAATCACCATTTCCCATTTATTTTATTCGATATTTTTTATTTCACTTCAAATAAATATCTTCTAACTTGTTTTATTTTCTTTTGGACATGTCTTCATATTGTGGTTCAATTTATTTTTTTCTTAGTATGAACCAAAACATGAAACTTAATAAGGGGTTTAATGTGGACCCCACTGTGAACTTGCCTAAAGAAAGGGCCAAAAGTTGAAACAATAGATGATGTATAGTCAATCATCAGATGACAGTGTAACTGGGCATGCAATCCAATCCACACAGACAGACAAGACATGAAATTTGTCCCTTTCTATCCTTTTCCTTTTATAGCTTAACCATTTTTATCATTCCCATTATTCTATTTCATATTTTTGGCCTAAAATAATTGATGATAGAATGTCCCAACCCAGTGCTCTAATCACCAAGTCAGCATCACGTCAATTTGCATTTGCAACTGGATCTTGCCCCAATTACAGATTAGTAATTATAGACGAAGTCCCACTGAATTTCTTGTATTTTCAAATTTTTAATTATGTGTTTATATAAATATATTAATACTGAAAAGTAATTTTTATGAAAGATTTTGCTTAATCACTCCTCTCGTACAAAAGTTGTTGTCAATTGATCTTTTCTCCTGAAAGATGTTTTTGTGAAACTTAAAGATTCTACTTCTTTTCCTATTTCTAATCATATCTTTCATAATTAACGAATGTTATTTAAAAGATGAGTACATACTAAGTTTATAAGGTTGAGTATCTATTGTACAGTTATAGTCGAGATTATTGGATCTATGTCTCCACCTTCCTAATATAATTGTAATTAGTTGATATCATATCTAAAGCATTAATTACATTATAAGACAATTTAGACACTTAATTTAAATTATTCTTGTAAATATATTACAAGACTATAAATATAATAAATCCAAGGTGAGGATGGTTCATTAGTTACATATTTAACATTGTTCTAATATTTCATCTAATTTTGAAAGCTAGAATATTATTTTTCTATACACACTCTACTTTCAATAAGTATAGAAGGATAACATAATAAATAAAAAAACATCTTGACCAAATAAATAAGATATCGACCGAGAGCATACAAAAATAAAAAAATGTAATTTTATAGTGAAATGTCACAAAAAAGTTTTAATATATGAAAAATGATATTATATATATGATTTTTTTTCATATACATAAATCATAAATATTATCTATTATTTTAGCATATATGATTGAAATCATATGATTTAGATCACATTGGTACATGTAGTTCATTATAACAAAATTTTACTTAAATCTTTCTTATAATTAAATAAACATCACATTTTTTTATAACATTTATTATTCTCAGTTATTAGAGATGATACGAGGGTTGAATAATCTTAAGTCAAGATTTTAAGCACTATAATTTCTAATAACTTTTAACTCAGGAGCCATCAAGATGAAATGTTAACTACTGCTATTAGTGGTATAGTGAATCTTGACTTACTCTTTTTATTTCTAATAAATCGCACACGAACTTTTACTGGTGGTAAAACACTGTGAAGAATCATTATTTATTTTTAATCTTAACAAAGTCATTTTTTTCTATGCTAATCCCTAAATTCCTTACTTAATTAAGACAAGTTAAGATAATTGATAAAACTACATATGAGACAAGTTTAGATAATTCACAAAATAGTTCAATAAAAAATTTATACTCTATTATGAACATTCAGGGTAACCCCAAAACAAGCTGTAGAATATACCTTTCAGTAATAAAACAATAGAAGAAACGTCATCGAAAAAAAAAGCCCACAGAACTGACCTTTCAACAAATAGTGGTTAAGGTTTCAGTATAAGAAAAAAACTATTTAAAGACAAATTTTTAGCTACCAAATAAAATGGTTACTAATTGTGATCAAAATAATCACCAAGTTAGATTTTGGTTGCTAAATAACTACAAAATAAAAGTAATGATTAAATTTAATGATCACTTAAGTCAAGATAATTGATATCTAACTCTAGCTACCAAAGTTTTAGTTGCTTATATCATTAGATTCTAAATTGGTATCTAATTAAGTTATAGACTAATTTAGAATCTAATGATATAAGTTGTTAAAACTTTGGTAATTAATATTAGATACCAATTATCTTGACTTAAGTGATCACTAAATACAATCATTATTTTTATTTTGTAGTTATTTAACAACCAAAATATAATTTAGTAATTATTTTGGTCACAATTAGCAACCATTTTATTTAGTAGCTAAATATTGGTTTCTAAATAACTTTTTTTTTTGTAGTATTTCAAATCCATTGATTTAGAGCCATTAGTATCTGCGTTCAAATAGGATTTGAGAAGTGACCAAATTAAACCAATTAATTGAATTTAGTGACCAATTAAACCAAATAGTTGGTATCTAACATTAGATACCAAAGTTTTAGTGACCTATGCCATTAGATTCTAAATTGGTATCTAATTAAGTTAGAGACTAATTTAGAATGTAATAGTATAGGTCACTAAAACCTTGGTAGCTAATGTTAGATACCAATTATTTGACTTAATTGGTCACTAAATTCAATCATTACTTCTATTTTGTAGTTATTTAGCAACCAAAATCTAATTTAGTAACTATTTTGGTCACAATTAGTAATCATTTCATTTGGTAGCTAAAAATTAGTCTCTAAACAACCTTCTTCTTGTAGTGCTAATTAGTGTCGGTCAAGCTAATAAACAACTCACCTAATTTTTAGTGTCAGCTAAGCTAATAAACAACTCATCTAATTTTTAGTGTCAGCCTAACCCACGCACAACTCACTTAATAACTTGCATCGGGCTAGCCCACACACCCAATCTGACCACTAGTGTTGGCTAGGCCTTTGCATGCTTCTTTTCTATATTTCTTTTTAAATATCATTCATCTTAATACCAGTTGTGTCGGTTAAACTGATATGACTATTATCACTTAATATAACTTTTTTATTGTAATTTATTTATAATAATTTTTTTATATTTTTGAAATTGTTAGTGTCAGTTGAGAATCCTGACAACTGAATCTAAAGTTTATGTTGGCATAGAGTCAATTTGACGGCCTCTAATAGAGTTTGTGTTTTAGTCGATACTATTTTCAGGTAGCTAATTCATTTCATTCTTGTAATGTACGACCCCACCATCTCAAACCCGAGAAGACAATCGCAAAACGAGACGAAGAGAACATCTTAAAAGGTGCATAATACAAATGCAAGACTAGGAAGGAGACCTTCTCGACTCATACAAAAGCAATTTTTAAGTAACTCATAATTTTTTTAAAATATTTAAAAGTTGAAAATTTTTAAGTTATGAAACAAAATTCTAAACTTTCTAAAATTATTTTATTTATTTTATAAACTTATTTTTAAACAAAATAATTATTAAACAATTACTTTAGGTTTTAAAAATGAAAAACTAAAAAAAAATGTTTTTAAAAGGTGTAACAAATAAACCTTACGGGTATGTATCACCTTAGTCCATGCCTATCACCACACTTATAAGATTTTGTCCATGCTTATCAACACACTTACACACATACAAAATTCCATGATCAAGAAATAAGAGTGCCTAATCAAACTAATTAGCAATTAATCAAGCTAACCATGTAAAAACAAATTTAATAATAGTTAAAGATTATTAAAAATAACACTTATCATCATATACATAATCTATTTGAAGTAAAATAAAATAAATAAGATAGAACTTCGAAGTATAGTAATAGTGTTAGTAAATGGTAGTTTTACAAATTCCCACCCTCTAATCCATTTGGGTGAACAATATTGACTTAGATGCAAACACAGTATAAGAGAGGTTTGAGGTATGACGATTCATTAGCTCTATTTTTATTCATATTTAAGGAGAAAAGGTTAAGATATTAATGAAAGAAGTTATTAGAAAAAACATGTACTTAGGATAGAACGTGTGAATAAGTAATATGAGAGTTAACATACTAAGATAGAGTTCACTAATATAATATTAAGGTGTTATGAATTGGTATTTGATTAAAAGTAAATAATTCACAAAGTAAATACAAAGCTTTTGGAATGGAAATTAGGAAAGTAAATGTCATTCCACACAAATTAAACCATGACGCATTGTTTTTCCCTTTCAGCTACTTAGGATTACCAATTAGAACTAATTACAGAAAGGAAGAGGTGTAAAAAACAATTGTGAAGGTTAGTAAGAAGCTATGAGCATGGAAGATGAAACTAATCTCTTATTCATAATAAAAATCATATTAACATTTATACCATTGTTATATAGTTCTTCATAATCCTTAAGAGATTGTGAGGAAATTGATTCAACTGCAATTGTTTTATGGTGGGGATAGTGGACGGGAGAAGGAAGAGTCATTGGAAAAGGTGAGAACATGTTTGTAGGCCATAAAGGAATTAAAGATAAAAGACTTATGGTTGTTTAATGAGGTGTTATTGGACAAATGAAGATGAGACATATATCAAAAGAAGAATTTCTTGTGGTGTAATATTATAAAGTTCAAGTATGGAGGGTGGGAGGCCATAAAAAGTGTAGAATTATTTAAAAACTCTACAAGATGGTGGAAGGATCTTCAGAAGGTGTGTTGGGGAAAGGAAATCAGATTAGATGATTTTATAATAACATTAGGGTAAAGGTAAGAGGAAGGAGTAATTGAAGTTATGGATAAAGGTATAGATGGATTAACATGTTAATATGTTACTTGTATGTGGGCCTCCTATATTGCTACATGAATTATCTTATATATCATTATTTGTCTCTGTTTTCAAAGAATGTGAAAAATCTATTTTTGAGTAATAATTTTCAGTTTATTTTCTTCTCCTTCCTATCTTCTTTCTATCATTACATGGCATCTAGAGCTTGTTATCCCTTTTTGTAATTATGCCTACTTTCTTGTCCTCTCCTGTCATTCATATGAAATTTTTTTTAGGTTTTTCATCCTTAACTTTGCATACATTCACAACACCAATTAGCCTTAAATTGGATGATGATAACGTTCTTCTCTAGCAACAACAAGTTACCTATACTGTTTATGGTTTAAATCTTTCACAGCTCTTGGATGAATCTTCCATATCACCACAATATCTTACTGATTTTGATCGTCTTTATAACAAAGTTAATCCCCTTTTTACCAATCAAGAAAGACGTATGAAGTATTTATGGTGTTCGATTGATTGTGTGGTGTATATGAAAAATAAAAAATAAATATTTTGTAGAGGAAAAAGAGTTTTGTCTCGAGGAGGTAATAAAACAAATAAAATTTCATATTTGGAATGGTATAAGAGGGCAAATAAAATGAATTGGCTTGTATGCATTTAGTGGTGCTACTATCTAGGCCTTTACATATCTAAATCATTATGAACAAGGGGTACTATGGGTATGGTTAACATAAGGATTTAGATATACATGTGTCATTAGCAGGACTAAATAATCCCTTTTATATGGCTAGTAAAACTTTGGAAAAAAGAATGAAGTGGAAGAAGTAGTTTGTTTCTTAGTAAAGAGGTATATAGGTACTTTTTCAGAGTTTGGAAAGGAATAAGAAATGTTAAAGCTTAATGTGAAAATGCTCAGGATAATGACTTAGGTGTCATTTGCTTCTACTTGTTGAGATACTGTTGTATTATTGATACATAATTTTTAGGTTGATAAGCAAAATTTTATAAAAGAGTTAGGACTAGTAGAGGAAGAATTATATCTAGTGAAGTAAAGAAGAATCTGTCTTTGTATGATCTATTAAGTTATATATATTATTTCTTATTGCTTGTATATATTATTTCTTATTGGTTATATAGAAAAGATAAAATGATACACCTAACAAGTTATTCACAAACATTTATTATTGTAATCTAACCTTATTTTGATTGTTTCATTTCAAATATATATATAATTTTTTATTTCACTAGATACAAAAGAAGATTCATTTAATAGATTTGTGAGCATATATAAAAGTAAAATTTAATAAAAAGATAAGTTATTTTATAATAATATAATTAAATATTAGTTTCTAAAGTTAAAAAATGTTTTTTCATTAACATGTAATGTTTTCTTTACAAAGAAAAAGCTGATTCAATATGTAAATAAAAAAAATATTTTTTACCGATACTAATTGAGACATAAGTAATAATGTTTGTGTTTCTTAATGAAACAATTTAAAGTTTAAACTTTTGTGATATCATCTTAAATATATAGTAAATCATGTTAGAATGGAAATATACCCACTTTATATGCACTTAGGTCCTTCAACAATATTAACAATTACTCTTCACCTTGAATAATTCGTATAAATAAAATGGTTATAAAAAAAGATAAAACATATTTTCAAATTTAAAACTATGCAGACGAGTAATGATGTTGTTCAGACAGTCGAATCTACATGAAATATAACTAGTTTTGTTTTGGTTTATACATTTCAGTATTAATAATATAACACAACTGTAGATTTTGTTGTGTTTTATCTATGACGTGGAAACAGTGTGAACAAAAAAGGAAAGAGGGAAAGGAAAAGAAAAGAAAGATTCTTTATCCCCCACTATATTTATGCCTATTCAGTGAATTGCAATTCCATGAAAATTAATTTTGTTTACCCATTGCGTCAATGTTACACGGAAACAGATGAACACTTTAATTTTCTCTATATCATAAAATTGATATTCAGAATCATCACTTTGGAAAGAGTGTGATACCCCAATTTTTTTATCTATCGTGTATAGCATACCATAAATTCATTAATCAGAAACGAAAATGTACACAAATCATAGAGGATATGAACCAAAACATAAACCTGTAATTATGAAGATTGTACTTATCGCCAGAAATGTGAAAAACAAATGTTCATAATTTTGTATTTTGTAACATCTTTTTCTCATCTTTCAAGGTCACAATGTTAAAGATAACACCGACTCTGTTATTTCTATTGCCGTAATCACTTTCATTGTAATGCATTAAACCAACATTTTGTGCAAAACAATCTGGTATTTGAAAATCACTCCACAAGCAGCAATACCAATACCTGGTGCAGCCTTGGCAGCTTCTTCGGTGTTAACCTTTGTGCAATATCTGAAGAGCAACATTTGAAAATCTTCAATATCAGAATTCATAGGTTAATTCGTTAAATTTTCAGACATATGCATATAAGCACCTATGCTATTTTGAGCTGCAGATCAATCCATTCTTTTATTTTTTCTTTGAATCTAATTTTGCAGAACCAGTTTGATAAGAATATAAGGATGAATCTAAGTTTTAAATTGATTAAAAAGATAAAAAGGTTGATCAATCTATAATTATTTTAAAATTTTAGATAAAAGATTATGTCATAATATTTTATATGGATTGATTCATAATTCATTATTAAATATTCACGTAAATTCTCTCAAAAAAAATCTAATAGTTATATCAGAGTTCAATAAATAAACCTAGTGTGACGCAAGTTTAATCCATAGCCTAATCTGATTAATTGTAGGACTAACCAGAGTCAATAACTTGCTTTGGATTATTAATTAGGATTATTTTTGTTTATCAATGTCAGCAGAAGAATTTTTCAACCGACATCAATAAAAAGTCGGTGAGAAAATCTCAACAAACAGGTTTTTTAAAAATAACCTTATCTAATGTCAGCCTAAATAAAATTTACAACTATAAATAATCTTGGTTGAAATCAATTAATTTTTTTATTAATATTAGCTAGCAAAATTTTAATTAATTTTAACGGAAAAATAATACCAGTTGATATGATTAAAAAAATCAATATTAATATTTTAAGTGATTAAAAATTATTTGATATTTAAATAAAATTTTACCTAGTAATTAAAATATTTTATGTAAAAGAAAATTAAAATATACTAAATTTTAATTGTTTTTTTAAAACAAAATATTGTAAAAAATAAGTTAAAGTAAATTTAATTAAAATTCAATCATCCGAAATCAAGATTATATTCCAAAAAAGAGCATTCATGAAGCAAAACTATTAGGTCCATCCCTCTTATAGGTTCAAGGTTGTACTACCTGTATTTTTGGAGCATTCTTATACCTAACTTTTCTTTACTGAGATCTAGAACAAACTTTAGGGAAAGCATCTTCCGATTTATCCTCTGATTTTCTTAGCCTTCATTGTCTTCTTCCATATCAACATATATAGATTAGTCAATGCACTTTCAGCATGAACATAGTTTATCAAACATTTAACCCTATGGACTATGGTTTTTACTTTGCTGCCTTCCTGGTTTACGTACGATAGACACCATGAAGAGCAAAGTTACTGTTCAATTACTACATAAAAATGGAAATTATTTTTCAATTCTTATATGTTTATGCACATTTACGTACACACTTCTTTCTAGCGATCATGTTTTATCGCCAGAGGAAAGTGACACATTACCAGTTTTGCAGGTAGAGAATCATACATGCATGCATATATGCGTGGGAATCAGACAAGGTTTTGGTCCATACATAGAAAAGTATGAACATATAATTATTCTGCACCCACAAAAGAAGAAATTAAAATTTACACAGTAATAAAGAAATTAATAAATGAGGATCAGCTATTTTTATGCTATGCATGTGTTGCAACAGTGGGTAGTGGGAACAAACATAATTGGATTTTGCTACTGCACATACCTACATATCACCAAATGGATCACTGAACAGGGGATAATAGATATCACTATCAGACACAAAAGAAAGCTTCCTTGTTTTTCTTAGCTCTCAAAATTCTCAAGAAAAATCAGATTTTTTTTTTTGAATGAATCGTTTAATGCCACGATAATACGCTTAGAGAACAGAGAGTATTTTTTTTTTTTTCAGCTCGTTGTAACGCGCCTCGATCATGTTTGAGCTGCGTTCAGTTTTTCTGGTTTTTCTTATGTATATAGCAACTTTTCTTTGCTTCTTTGTACGTTTTTCTTATTCTTCAATCAATATACATATTTTCTATCTTTCATTGTTTTTTATATTCTCTATTTTCTCTCTTTTTACATAAATCACAAAATCTGAATGTGTGAGAATGTTTCGTACAAAGAATTCCGGTATTTGTTCAAGTTTTTCTAAGATAATATGAGAGTTAAGAATTCTTTTGCACGTCTCTAATTTTTCTTTTTCTTTTTCTTTCTTGTTTTTCTTTTCAATATGAGTGAAAAATTTGTACATTTCTTTTCTTTACAAAGTTATCTTTATTTTGGTCTAGGAAGGATTTTATTATTTTCTTATTTCTCTTATTTTTGATTCTAATAACTATCTTTCTTGGAGTAGATCAGTCATTACTATTTTAACCCTTAAAATAAACTTGAGTTCATTATGGTAACCCGCTAAAGATGGTCATATGTATCAACCACGGAAAAGGTGCAATATGGTAGTTTTATGATCAGTGCATTCAATATCTCCTTCTATAAGACAGAGTATATTATGGATAGAGAAAGCCAAAAAGATCTAGAGTGACTTAAAGTGTATATTTTTTTTAAAGAAACCTTAGAGTTAAATGTGACATAAAATGAATTTGGAAGAGATTGACACTCTTAGACTTAAGAATGCTTGGATATATGGTAAACTCAAAGAACATCTAGAAGAATTGTAAATGTCCAACAGCGATTATGAAAAAATCTATGAGACATTTTGTCAACCCAACTTGTCACTGTCCCTAAATCAAGTGGATAACAAGTTGATAACAACTATTAGATGGGAATTCAATATCATGTCTCTACCCACATTTCCTTAGGTATAGGGAGCTTATATCGGCATCCATTCATTGATGTCACAATGGAAACACCCTACCATTTAGTTAGTTAGAAGAGTCTTATCTTGGATTAATACGACAATACCTCTAATCCAATGAACACACAAATCTGTATGTCACCAAGGTAAGCTGATCCACCACGAATGATGTTATTTTCTGTTGTGTGTTCCCCACATCACTCAAGGGTGCAACTCTTAGTTGGTTCACAAGGCTCCCTCCCTTTTCTATTGATTGCTTCGATACCTTTATTACCGAATTCGACACATAGTTCATGATGAGTCAATTGAATCACCTAAGTTCAATTATCCTAGCAACTTAAGGAAAGAGAAAGGAGAATCGTTAAAGGCATTCATGAAGAAGTTTGAAAAAATGGCCTTGAACAACATAAAACTTGAAGTTGGGGGTCTCAATTCATTACATGGTTATGACAATAAGGCTAGGACCATTCACTGACAACTTGTGCAAAAAGTCGTACAATATAGAAGAACTAAGGCACCAAGCTACAAAATTCAAGCAATTAGAGGAGTTTAAAGAATTTCACAACCACATCTAGGTTGAAAACGATATCTCTGAACTGCCACAATTTCATCACCCTCCCAACTCTTTATCATGCTAATGTCGTCGAAGAAGGCATACAACATAAATGACCATCTATGGAAAAATATTCTCTCACACTCGGCTCCTTCCACTCGTAACCTTTTCTAATGGCAAATTGTCCTTTTTTCCACTTGAAAACTTCTTGAATCCTAAAGAAGAAAACATTTTTACCAAAAATAATTAAAAACTACATGCAATTCAAATCCTACCTAAACGAAAATTTCTAAATAGTGATTCTTTTGCCATTCTCCCTTACCATTTATTTATAGATGAATGGGGCTAACACATCAAAATCTACAACTCCTACTGAGCATTAGATTGTTTCATCTAATTGTTGTAAGCACATGTCATTTTTTCTCCCTATAAACTACCAAACTCCATTTGAGTTCACAAATTCCAATATTGTTTACTTCTTTTAAACTTATTATTACTTGTGTCTACTTGAGCTTGAGAAGTTTGTGAATGATATATGTTGTCGCTCAAAGAAATAATTATTTTCTTAGTAATTTTTTTAAACTTATAATTGTCTACACTTTTTAAAACCTAAATGGTGATATAACTCGATATTTTCTTGGTAAAAAATTGAGTTTTTTCTTTTCATAAATCTTATTAAAATCATTCCGCTTAAGCATCAGAAACTAGTATATAGTATTATACATCATCTTGTTAGCAAAAGAAATGAATTCTTTTTTCTCTAAACTCATAATCACCTACATTGTCGAGTTTGAGAATCTATGTACAAATAAGATACTAAAATAACATCCACAATAACTATAAATTACTTTAATTTATTTTAATTAAATATTAAAGAATACTTATCACTTATCAAATTATAACGTCACTATATATAATAAAGACGCATGCAAGTAAAAATAAACAATAATATCAAGCTATACAATATTCATTTATAAAATATACATTATCACTAGTTATTCCTGATCTTATACTTCAAGTATTTGTAGCAACAAACCTCTAAAAAAAAGGCATCTCTGTACTTATAATACAACTTTGATTTGCTTTTGGGATTTATAAAAAATAGTTAAATAAGATTATTCTCTGAAAAAGTTGTACAGGTAAAGTAAAATAAAATCTTTGAAAGACCAAAGGATTACACAAGAAACGGTTTAAAACTACTACTAATGAATTTTTAAATAAATTAATAGAAGCCATATTAATAGAAAATGTTTTCTTCTTAAAAAGGTAAATTCATTATTTTATTACGACACACTTTTCTCAATTGGTAATTATTTTTTTTATGTTATTAACTGATTTTTATTACTTTATTAAAATAGGTACTCTGCAAATGTTAGGAATTAAGCCAAATAAAATATTAGTTTCATAATCATTAATGGCATACATTAAATTTTTGAATCACTGTGAACATTTTTTTATTTCAGGACAATAAGTTTTTTAAGATTAAAATTAAATAAAATCTTTAATTATTATCTGTTGAAATTGATAAAAAATAAAATTAATTACAATAATTTTGTATCTGAAAAATCAGAAAAATAAAATTACAATAATATTAATAAAGCATTTTAATAGTTGATTGTGAAATTTGTTTTAGAAGCATAAGTTGAGTTGGCCTTGGGTGGGGAAGAGATTCAAACCACCGCACATGAACAGTAAGAGTAAATGAGCAGAAGAAAGGATAAAGGATAAAGTGGGTTGGTAAACGCAGAAAATCTTTTGCTTTGTTTTGCCATTTCTGATCTAAATGCAAAGAATATATAGGTGCATAAACCAAACCGAGAATCTGGTATTGAAAAAATGTGGACATGGCAAATTATGCAGTGACACATGCAAGAAAGTCAATATAAAATGAGACAATGAGACATGCACGAATCATTGGTAGGTTTTGGAGAGGGCAAAAGGAAAATGGGAACGGTATTAGTGCCCAACTATAGTGTTGAAAAATTGACATATATGGTTACAAGGTGTCAAAAATAGAGGAGGATCCCACCTACTTTAATTAACAAATTCTTCAAAGTGTTTGACTTTGGCAAACTTTGTGAGAGAAAACACAAGTAAGGGATGAGAGAGATAGGGACGGAGGATATGATGATAGGGAATATATTTTTTTGAAAGGCAAAGATGAGCTTGTATTAAATAAAGTACAACTCATACTCGATGTAAAAAGTGTATTAAAAACCTATCCATCCTTTTATAATTTATAATTTGGAATACACTCTCTATAATTTACCAAAATGGAAAGGTAGGGAGGGACTTGTTGAAATTTTTATGAGGTGTGTTGTACATTATCGAGATATACTTGATCGATATGGTATACAAGTTGATATGTACTTATTAAGGTATTTAACCAAATACATGTCAGATACTAATGACATAAATCTTGACTATCTTAGTCAAAGAATAAAAAGGACTAAGAGTTAGAGGTTGGATCCAGGGGTTTTCAGAAAATTGGATTCATCTGAGTTCGTTTATGCATCCAACCAGCTGTTTGGGCCTTCAACAAGCAAGGAGCATCCACACACGAGCAAGAAGCGTTGCATATCATTTAGCACATGTTAATGGTGGCAAATAAGATGACTACAATTGAGAGTGAAACTGGAAATTATTGAATGAATAATTTCCATTAACACCAACAACACCTTGAAGAGAACTTTATTCGTCCCTTGAGATTTAACAAGACACTTATTAGAATGAAACTTAAAGAAAACAAAATTATCTTTAGCAAAGACTAACACGTAACAGATTTTTGGTAATGGAAGGAACATATAACAAATTGATTAGTTTTAGAATGACATGTGAATCGTAAGGTGAGACAAACAAAGAAACATCAGCACCACAAATACTCAAACCTGCACCGTTGCTTATGAAAATCTAGCCAGGATCGTCAAATTGTTGAAGCTGGTTTATGTTCTAAGATTCATCAGTGACATGAAAACTTGCTCCATAATTTGGTATGTAGGATGTATTTGTATTTCGTTGAAAGGCGGACTTCATTAGCATTGCACTAGGTTGAGTGTTATGTCCAGACTTATTATTATTAGGATTTATCCACGTATTTTGTGATGTCCCTTTCCCAATAATATTAAATATTATTTGAATTAATTAAAGAGATATCCATAAAAGGAAATATTAAGGAGACATGTCAATATTCCTAGTACATGAATTCTATCGTAGCAAAATATTAAGTTTTAAAGGTAGATGCCATAGTAAAATGTATCATCCATGGGTTTACAAGGAGATCGTAGGTCTATTGGATGATGTTATGTTGGCAGATGATAGCTTATCGTTAAATAAAGTTATTATTAGAGGAATGTTTCACACACACACATATATACATACATGCAAGATGTGTAGGGTGGTATAGACCAAGACGACATATTAAACGAAAAAGTAATTTTACTACATATCTCAATTTGTCTTTGAAGTTATCCATTCATTAAGAACATAAGTCAAGTTATTCATCTATTTTTTCCTGTAGTTTATTTATATCATTCGATGAAACTATCCAAGTATTTATTATTTTGTCTGAAGAGTAAATAGTTCTTTGGCATTGAAAGTGAACAAGAGATAATCTAAGGCTCCTTCACGTTTATATTTTAGTTCTTTACATTGACAGTCATATGCGGATAAAATTATCCATGGATAAAATTATCCATGAGCTTTCCATGATTCCATACATTCATCTACAGTGATTCTCTTAGTACTCTCAAAACTTACCATACAAAACTACGAGTACTTTTTCTTTTATTACACATATTTTTACTATTGCAATTATTTAGAACATACGGTCCCACTAATATAACCACCAAGTTGGAGGGGAAATCAAAGTGAACAATAGATTATGGCATATTACTGGTGGCAAAACAAAAGTTAACTGGTCCATCCAAAGTTAAAATCCGGTATCATAAGAGAAATACATATTGGAGTGAATTGTTCCTGTGAATGTAACCAAATCTTTTACTACACTAATACTCCAACTATAGAACGATGTTGATATATCCACAACAAAGGAACTAAGGCCATTAGGATATTCATCATGATCTTTTAGTAAAAATAAATACATATGAAACCAAGAAAAACAGGAAAAGTGAGATATACATATATTAAATTAGACTTTTACTAAATAAAGCTTAAGAGAGAAAATCTTAATTCTATATATAAATCATCTTTATCCTTTTAATTATTAATTTTCTGAAGGCATGTACGAGGGTTAATCTGTAGAATAGTATAGAATAGTATTCAACTCATTAACTTGATGATATAATGGCATGATTAGCATTTGTAAAAGTAGTAAACATTAGCTTGGTCTTTTAATATTAATTTATAAAATATATTGGATTAAATAGAAATATAAAAGGATAGTTCTGCACAACATCACTGAGAATATTGTAATTGATTTCAATGGCAATATCAATAATATCATGAATAGCATAATGAAATGAAGGACATCTAGAATTACTAGTTAGGATAAATGAATAATCACAACACCATCCTCCAATCACCAATATAATATTTTCTGCTCATTTAATTTCCAAGGATTAAATTCCTCCATTAACTAGCATTCAAAATGGTACATCATGATCATGTGACCCATCCACATAAAAAAAATAATTATAATATAATCAATGTTATTTTGCAGTAATCCATAAATTATTTAAAATTTATTATTACAAAACTTATTTAAAAAAAGTACAATTCATAAGCATTAAATAGGCATATCAATCAAAAAATTAATGAAGATTTAAGAGAACTGAGGCTTAGGGGTACCTCAACAAAATACAAAACAGTACTATGTATATATCTTATGTCCCTTACCTTTATTATGTTCTTCATATTCTCTTCCTGTGTCTGGTCTTTAATGATTGTTTGAATGTTCATCATGTATCGCATGATTACTATTTATAGAGACCATTGTAATCATTACTTCTAGTTTTATTTCAAGTATTTTTGTTGTAGTTTAGTTTGATTCTAAAGTTTAGATATATATTTTTGATTTCTGGAAGAAGTTTTTAACTGTAGTAACATATTGACATGACAATGATTAGATGTGAAGTTTATCTATAACATTAAATACATTTCAGACATTTACTTCCCAAACATATCCTTTTTCACTTGGTGAGAAAAGAATGGATTCTTCTATAAGATAAGTTGCTTATAATAAACCTCAAAGACGGACGCCTATCAAATGATATAAAAAAAAAAAGAAGAAAAAAATGGTTTTAGTTAAGACCGTCTAATTATACCTATGGTAGGAGATATCATAAACAACAATTTTTAAAGTTGAAATCGTTGTAGGATTGTATTATAAAACATTACATGCACCTTTCACGAATCTTTAGTTTTTATCTATACTACTTCAATTTTTCATGATGTTACATATTTGTTTTCTTATGAGCCAGCTGAATAAGGAATATATTGTTGTGTGGCTAGATCAATAAAATACAAATGATTCGTGAGGTTGCTACAAAACATTAGACCTGAAATGACGAACATTGGCTGTATGGAAAAATTAACACAAATTTGACACTGAAAATTTGCAAACCTTCCACCATCACGACCTCTAGTAGAACGAGTGGTATCAACACAAGAAGATTTTTCTAATACGAGAGCCTCCACAACCATGTCCATAGGAGGCCTGAGTGTAATTCAGTGATGGTGATACTAAAGTCTATGTCTCTTGAACATAACGAGTGAGACGTGTCTGATGACCATAAAGAAGAGCTTCAATTTCAACTATTAAAGGCGTATGTTTCTTACTTTCAATGATAGAAACAACATGTGCATAATCAGATATAAGTCCTTCAAGAATAACATCAACATGCTCCTCATAATGCATAGTACGCCTACACTAGCAAGTTCATCAACATAACTTTTAATTTTGAGGAGATAGTCTTCCATTGATTTAGAATCCAATTTAATAGCACACATTGCAGTATGCAACTGTCTTGCTTAGGATTTAGTTTAAAGTTCAAAGTTTTCATGAATTTTCTCCCAAAATTCATAAGAATGATTTGCACCAAGTATACAGGAGAGAACACATTTTGAAACAGTGGATTGAAGCCAAACTAATAACATTTAATCTTGAACCTCTCAAGCTTCATAGTTAGGAGCGATATTGTTCAGTTTGCGATCATTTCCAGTAAGAAAACGAGAAGGAAAAACAAGATTTACTACAAATCATTATAAATTGTGTGACTTAAATTACCTGTTTAGCATATTGTTTCCTGTGGAGATAATTTGTATCATCAAGTTTCTCAACAATTGAAGTAGGAAAGAAATGTGAAACGGAAGCGGAAGCCATAGTACTAAAGAAATTAAAACCACTATAGAACTTGCAACGCAATACGAACAACAAAATTAAAAGCAAAGAAATTCCAATTCATCGAACAAACAACAAACTCAAATAATGTTTCTCAATCACAAATCACACATCGAATTAACGAAACCAAGTGAAGCATCACCAGAATGAAGAACCAGAGAAGAAGAAGAAGAATAAGCATAATGGACAATCATGTTCGAGTAATGAAAAAACTGGATCATCGAAAGAAGCTCTAAATATCATCTTAGAGAAACTGAAAAAGAGAATTTTATTAATTGTTCAATAACTAATCAAATGTAAATTACAAGTGTTTATATATATTGTTTGCACCGCAACAATTGTCTAGCAAGTGAACAGTTGTACACTAACATATATACAAATTGTTGGACAACTATACACTAACAATACTTAACTGGAAAGTTGTGCACTAACTATACTTACTAAATGAAAGAATAATAAATAGCAATAGACTCTTTAGATAAAATAGATTTTGTACAAGCAAATAGGTTGTGGATTATGAGTAAGTATATGGAAATCATGTTTCTAGTAGATAACGCGAATGTTCTAGCAAAGTTAGAGGAAATGATGAATAGGGACCAAACAATGAAACAATTGTGTGGGAAAGGGAACGATGGTGATGATAAATGAAGATTCTCTAGTTAAATGTTAGGGGCTTATCAGAGAAATAAAGATACATAAAGTGGTAATCAAAAGAGAGAATATTAAAATGGTATGTGTCCAAGAAATGAAATTAGAATTAGTGAATAAGAAAATTCTCTATGGTGTGTGGGGGATAAAAATGTCAACTAGGTTTTTAATCCATACTAAAATGAGACAGGAGAAATAGTAAGTACTTAAAGGAATGAAAGTTTCCATTATGTTGGTTCTTCTGATAACAAAGGGTTTCTAGTGGTAGAGGAGAGGTGGGGTGGATACATACCCATAAATATAGTGAACTTGTAGTCTCCTAGCACAATCAAGGAAAAAATTGTGGGAACAAATAATCAAAGTTAGGAAAGATAATAGCAATAAGATTTGGTTTATGGTAGGCAATTTTAATGTGATAAGAAAACTATAGGAGAGGAAAGTAACTAGTAAAGAGAGTAAATGTAGGAGCAAAATTAAGTGTTTTAATAACTTCATCGAATAATAGAACTATTAGATCTGTCTCTAGTGGAAGAAAGTATATGTGATTTATGCCTAATGATTTTTTTAAAAATATAATAGATAAAGTACTAGTGTTATGTGAATGGTTATACATTTGTCCTTATAGTAAACAAATAACTTCCAATAAACATATTTCATACCATTCTGACTTAATTTTAAGGACAAAACAAAGCGGATTGGATACCTAAATCATTGAGGGTATCAAATGTCTGGTTATCTGTTAGAGGATTTGATGAGTTAATAAAAAATATATGGAGAAAATACTCTAAAAAAGGAAGGGAGACTATTTTATTTTAAGGAAAAATTGAAAAGAATGAAAAAATATCTAAAGATTTGGAACAAGGAGGCGTTTGGGGATTTTAATCATCTAAAGCATAGATTTTTAGAAAAATTAGTTAGTTAGACAAATTGGATGAGAAAGATAGGCTAGATGGAGCAAGCAAGAAAGAAAAGGCAAGTGATGTCTGTGGAGTTAAGGAATGTGAACTATAGATATGAATCAATGGACAAACAAAAATGGATCAAAGTTGAGGACTCAAATTCTAAATTCTTTCATTCAATTGTTAATTGGAAAAGTGTGAATGAAATTAAGAGTTTGGTTAGTCAAAGAGAATGGGTAGAGAAGCCAACATTAGTTAAAGAGAAAATAAGAATTTTCTTCATAACTAGATTTGAAGAGAATGGAAATATAAACCTTTCTCTTCAATATCTCCAAGCGATAATAGAATGTTGATAGTATAATTTATAATTAAGATAAAAGGAGCAGTGTAGGAATGCAAAAGCAGTAAAACTCTAAGACCAGAGGACTTTAATTTTAGAGTTATCAATAATGTTTCAGACTTAATTACGAATTATCTCATGAAAATAATACAAGACTTTCATGATCAAGAGGACTAGCCAAAGAGATTTAGTGCTTTGTTTTTAATGTTAATACTTAAAGGGTCAAGTTTAAATGAGTATTGTTCGATTTCTTTGATATGATGCTTTTATAATATAATCTCAATTTTTTTATTAAATAGGACGATAAGGTAATAAACGTATTTCAATTGGCTTTCATTGGGGGTAGAAATTTGTTAGACAATGTGGTTGTAGCAAATGAAGTTGTTGAAGATGTAAAACACAAAGAAAAGTTTCCTATAAGAAAGCATACATTTAGTCAAATGTGAATTTTTGTATCATATGATGGAAATGTTAAATTTTGTACCAACTTAATATAATGGATAAAAGGATATTTGGATCAACAACAATATCAATCATTCACTACAAAAAAAAGTTACTTAGAGACCAATTTTTAGTTGTCAACTAAAATTGTTGCTAATTATGACCAAAGTAATCACCAAATTAGGTTTTGGTTGCTAAATAACTACAAAATAAAAGTAATGATTACATTTAGTGACTAATTAAGTCAAGATAATTAGTATTTAACATTAGCTACCAAGATTTTAGCCACTTATAGAATTAGATTCTAAATTAGTCTCTAACTTAATTAGATTCTAATTTAGAATCTAATGGTATAAGTGACTAAAACCTTGGTAGCTAATATTTCATACCAATTATCTTGACTTAATTGGTCATTAAATTCAGTCATTATTTTTATTTTATAGTTATCTAGCAACCAAAACCTAATTTAGTGATTATTTTGGTCACAATTAACAACCACTTTATTTGGTAGCTAAAATTTGATTTCTAAATAGTTCTTTTCTTGTAGTGATTGTAAATGAGAGTCCTATAGGATGATTCGTTGGCCCCTTTCTTGTTATTAATTATATAGGATAATGAGTAGTACGAAAGTTTAGATAAGTAGTGGAAAACAAAATGCTACAAGGGATAAAAGTGAGAGTGAAGAAGTAAAAATTAACTTGCTATACTTTTTAGATGATACACTTTTTTGTTTTAGTAAGGAAAAAAATATAAGAAAATTATGGCCATAAATGGGTATTGAGGTTTTTTGAGCTTACTTTGAGTCTTAAAGTCAACTTTGTTAAAAATAGTTTAAGAGGGGTAGAGCAACCAAACAAATAATGGATTGAGAAACTATTATTTTGAATTATAGGCACATATTACTTTCTTTTATATACCAAATATTCCATTTGGGGGTAAACTGAGAAAATGTCAAACATGAGTATCAGTTATGAAGCTTTCAAAAAGATTGAAAAAATGGAAAAGTGTTCACTTTTGATTAAGGATGTATATTTAGTTGTTGATGCTCACTTGATTAAATGAAAAGTAGAGATTGGCTACTAAGACACAACCTAAGTGAGAAAAAAGTGTCTACACATGATTTATGATAGTGGAGAGACCTTAAAAAGGTGTGTCGGCCATGTGAATAGGTTAATTAATTTGATACTAATGTTGAATGAAAATTCATAAGAGATAAAAGCATCAAATTTTGAGAGGATAAGTCATATGATGAAAAAATGTTTAATAAAAGATTCCCTAAGTTGTTTAACAATTTTGTACGAAAAGAGGCAATAGGATTGTAGTTAGATAAGGAAGTAGAGAAGAAAGTGGTTTGAGTAGAAATTACCTACTATAGTATTAAATGATGAATCAATTGTGAATATTTCTCCTAAGTACTATAGTATTAAATGATGAATGAATTGTGAATATTTCTCCTAAGTAAATAAGTAATATAGCATAGGTTTGTGAATTAAGTATTTTAACCTGAATGAAGAAGAGTCATATTTGTTTAATGTATTTTAAAATATAAAAACGATACAATCAATCTTTCTCACTTTCACGAAGAATATTGGTAAATTGAATGATAAAAATATTGATAAATTGAGTGACAAGAAAAATTATTTTTTTTAAGAGATGAGTGTAAATATAGTTTTTAAAGTGTGTCTTATGGAAGAAAATTGTTGAATCAAATAATTTAGTTATTTTTTAATTATGTTGTGTTTAATTGAACTTGGAATCTTTGCTATAATTGGATGAACATTTCTCATGTAAGTTATTAATCACCTTGAATTTTGAACAATAAAGAAAATAAGTTTGAAGGAATATCTGAGTTGGGTGAACATGGTTAACTAAGAAAATTCCAAAATCTTATTTATCCTTCTTTGGTTGCCGCTTGTGTCCCAATCGTGTATTTAGCCATTATGGGTCAAAAGGGGTTAAGATGTAGACTTGGTAGGAAACATATTAATTACCTAGCATTGTAGGGCAGAGATTGGGTAGAAGAATGGGAGAGTATGCATAGATGAGTTAACCGTTATTTCTTCTGACAGCCATGCCGGGAGCAGTGTTTAATGTGAGCAGTCGAGGGTGGCAGTAAGTCTAGAACAGGGTTCATAGCTAGATACAGTTTATGGACATAGCCAATGTTAATTGGAACAATATGTTTTGTTTTGTGGTCGTCGGTTCTTGCAGAATGAGCTTCACACGTGGAATGAAAGTTCATTTTCACTAAGCTTTCATTATGCATGTAATGGAAAAGCATGTTAACTTTTGAATAAAATTGCACGTGTAATCGATTCGATTTGTGGTTAAATACTTTTACCTAAATCAATGTTCAAAGTTTTACCCAGTTTGCCTGTCAAAGCTTCCAGCTGTTAACTCATTTCACTCCATTTTTCTTGCAGCTAAGCTAACCCCTTTTTCTTGTCTTCCTCACGTGACCTTCTCTTACGTTTTGTCAATTTTTGCTAGGTTTCGTGGTTGTTGAAAAACGTGATAATAAGAGTCAGAGGCAAAGAAATATGTTAAAGGATAGAGTTTTGATTGAAATGGTGACTCTTCTTCATCTTTCAAAGTTTCAAAATTAGGAAACATGAACAGTAAAATAGTGACAGGACATTATATCACCACTGCAAAGTGAAAGGTTTTTTTAATGATAATTGTAAGATTTTGCATTTCTTTTACCTATGGTTGAAAAAAAAGGATAGAATGATAGTTGCAGTTGTAATGATCATTGTATATAGGCAGACTTTTTAATATGTATTTAGTTTTATGACTATTTCAAACTTTTATTAGGCAAAAATTTATGGACTCCAATTTATTAAAGAAGGGTCAAGAAATTTTAAATAAATGAATTGATTAAAGGGTAATAGAAGTATTTCATAACTCTAAAATGATTTACTTTTATAATAAAAATAAACTATTCTAAATAAATAAGAATGTTCAAATATTATAAAATAGTTAATTTATTGATGAATTGGTCAAGATTACCTAGTTTTGACCTTTTATATTTCAATACTAAGATAATAATACAATTCATTTACATACAAAAATAACAAAAAATATGTATTTAATACAACTAGATATCTTCAACACATATTAGTTTATGTGATTTTGGAAGTACTAATGATAAAACAAAATACTTGTTTACTTCTTTTATACGAAACAAAACAAAATATATGTTATTTTTAGTTGTATCAACCTTCAGTGATAAAAAGCTCAAAATAGTATATATCATGCTGGGATAATATTAATACATTTCTTATTATTATATTTTTCATTGTTCATTATAACAATGACAAACATCGTTAACACTTTATTTGGATGCATATAAATGTTCATTGGATGAAGAAATATAGAGGGAGAAAGTATGAGTACAGAGAAAAAAACATAAGTATAACTTGTGAGTTACAATTGATCCCTTGTATTTTAGGCAAATGTTACAAATGTTGAAAAAGATGTGCAAAAGTTTACCAAGAAGACATTGTTTGAGACATCTATGTATTACTTTAGAATTTATGACTCATGCAATTTTATTAATTAATATCTAATTACAATAATTTAAAAATATCTTAAAATTGAAATTGTCAATTGATATGTTTATTACATCAGTTTAAGTATTATAATCTTATTTTGTTATTAGAATTTAATTGTATGTTATAACTATATACAAATCAATTGTATTTTAGCGTGCATACGGTAGATAAGTATTGTATTTTTTTGTTAATATTGTATTAATCTTTTTATCACTTCTGATATTAGTGATTTTTATTTTCTTTCCTTATAAGATGAATACTAATAAAAAATAAATTGAAGTTATATTGAAATATAAAATTATATTAAAAGGTTTATTATTCTTTAAATTCATGTATTTTTATGAAATATTATCAACAAAAGAAATTTAAAACTATTTTTAATTTTATAAATTAATTAATTTATAATTAAATATTTTTTAATTTTAATAAATACTTATTTTTATTAAAATTAAATTAAGAATATTTGTTGTAATTTATTATATTATTTAATTAATTTAATTTTTTTCTTATTACATCCATTATAAACTTTCCTTTCATTTCTTTTCACTTTTCTTTAATTTAAACAATTTCATTTCTCACTTTCTTTTTCTTCTTTTTTTCTCTCTTTATATATTCATAGCAAAGACAACTAATGACTTAATACTAATACTATGACATATTAGAATAATACTAAAAGATGTTGTATTTTTAATGACGTAATATTATAAAGAGTCACGCCTTAAAAAAAAATGAAAACTACCATATTATATATAAGTATGAAGATGAATTTATTAAATCTTGTTAAGATTTTTATATTACTTCATTAGAACAACTAGTACAAGATATGACTTTTTTAACATATGTGGTGAATAATCTCAATACAACATCTAACATTTTAGTTTCTATTAATTAAGATTAGTATTGTATAGAGGATCACCTAAAATAACAAGTGAATGAAAATATTGTTCTCATGTCTTCTCCTCTTATTTAAGTGTGTTTAATGAAGATTAATTGTGATAATTATGTATTATAAGAACTGCAATAACAATAAAAACTAATTTAAAATAGTGAATTCAATATTAATAACAAAAGATTATGAGAGTTGAGGAGAGTTCATTGATAGAGAAATTTAGTGTTATAATCTCTATGCATAGTGAATTTTATCAGAGATAGATTGAAGTTTGTTAATACTTCAATTAAATCATGTTATTTGTGTAGTTCTTTCTTATTTTTTCTTCATTTATCTTTTCTTCCATTTATGTTTGCGGTAACATCTTTGTCGTCTTATTATCATTTTTTGTGTTGGGTTAAGTCATCCTAGGTCCACGTAGGGTGGAATACGTTTGAGTCCACATTAGACTCAATTGGGCTAATTTCAGGCCAAGTCTATGTTAGCTTGAATTAGCTCAGACTAAGTCAAGTTGAGTTCGATAGGACACAGCAGGTAAACCTAATCCACATCAGATTGAGTGAATTCAAGCTTTACTCATGCTAATTTGGGATCTAGTCCAGGCCAAGTTAGGTACTAATTTGGGAAAATCGAGTTCAGTTCAAGTCTTTGATGAAAAAGATTTAACAGAATAAAGGTTTATATAGATAAAATACTTTTTATATATGAGATCTTGTAAAATGTTTTATAACTTGACACTTACAAATTAAGTCACCCACACATGCACAATATGTTAATATTTCATATAAATTTATTTAGTTTTTTACGTGAGAAGAATTTTATTTATAATTGTTGAATAATATCATTAAGGATAATGTGTTAATCTTCTATTCTATATAGTTATATCGAAAGTTAGAAATCTTTTAACTTAACATAACCTCTCCCACACTTAACTTTTTGTTGATCTAAGTATATTCCTTGTATTATAACATTATTTTAACCATTCAATGCTAAAAAATTTATATAATATGTCATAATAGAGTTGATATTGATCTGTTAATTGACATTTTAAGATAAAGAGGAAAATAGTTTAACTTTTATCATATTTATTCTCTATAACATTTTAATTTTATTTTAATAGATATTTGTGTTATTAGAAATTTTAACTTTAATTATGCAATTCATAAAGTATATATATTCAAAATTAGTATTAAATCATTTCTTTATAATTGTGATTTTTATGTAAAAAAAATATAATTAATTAATTATATTAATAATCATTTTATATTTAGTTCAGCGGAAGTTAAAGCTAGCTATTAAAATATAACTTATATTTTAAAAAATGAACACATACAATAACTTTTTATTATTGGTGACTTTAGCCACAGCTAGAGCAAGAGCATAGTTGAAAGTGGACTAGAAATTAATAAAATAAGAAACATACAATGAGAATTTTGTCAAGAACTATCACTAAAATTGGTAAAAAAATTTGAAAATAAAATAAATACAAAATGTATAACAGTAATTGTGATAAAATTCGACTTTTTAACTTCACATTTATTTAGGAAGATTCTATAACGGTTTTTGAAGTTTTTGAAGTTTAGCTTATTTTAATCGTTGTTAAAAAATGTATTTATAAATGTGGGAACATGTGTATTTATCATGATTCTGAAATGGATTTTGAAAGCTTATTTTAATAGGTGTTAAGGAAGAGAAAATGAAAATCTGTTAAATGTGTGTTGTTTTACAGGTGCAGGTTTGCATATTATATTTGTAGAATATTAATTCATGATTAGAACACAAAGTGCTTCCTTCAACATGTTTAAATCACTTCTATCAACATATTTGTGCAACAATAGGCAAAGAAGACAAAGAAAATTTGGACTCTTGTCAAGTTGAAAAGACTTTGGTCAATATGATTAAAATGCAATATATTAATAAAATAAGGATCATATTAATTTATCTCTTAATGTTAGGTTAAAGTGCATTATAGACAAACAGCCTTTTCCTTTTATAATTGGGAAATACAACTAGCTATTAGTATTAGTTGTTTAGGGCATCTTTAATAAATATTTTTTTCACTAGTATTTAATTTTATTCAGCTGAATAAACTCATTAAAAAAACAACATTAAATATGCTCTTAGGCTAATATTTGAAGTCTTTATCTTTTAGGCCAGTTTTTATTTTTTTTATAGGTGTTGAGGAATTTATGGATATTACTTACTCTTATTACTTGTTCTTATTACTTGTAATATTATTAAGCTTTTTGTACTCATGTGCCTAGCTCACACTAGCTTTGCCCTGTGTTGTGGTAGTTGTTGATTTAATAAATTTGCCTTTTCTTTTATAAAAGAATTTGTCTTCAGTAATTTTTTTTTTAAATTATCCTTAAATAATTAATATATGAAGAGAATACTAGTAGTAGAATTTTAAATTTTTAAGGTAAACTCTCTCATTCTCCCATCTTTATAAGAAAGAAAAAGATAAATCACGGTATTTGTTATTTATGAATTAAAATAATAAATACATTTTGGTTAAAAAGGTAATGTAAGAAAAAATCAGAAATAGTTTTATAAAAAATATAAGAAAATCTCTAAACAATATTGTATATGTCGATAGAATATTTATAAAATTCTACTTTTTTTTAATATAAAATTCTACTTGTAAACATGTGTAATTTTCAGTTGGCAACATTGGTTCACATCGAGCTTTGGGGTTGGATTAAGTTTACTTTAAGTTAATTAAATTTAGGAAACTAACTTTACTCAATTATAATTAGATTGAGTATTGGATTAATTTTAAAGGAAGCACAATTAATGAAGAAAAAAATACTTCAATAAATATTTTTAATGTCTTTTAATAATTAATAGGTAAAGAAAAGACTTTATATATATATATA